>Ga0307515_10002927_pt1 | contig 36215 bp, 19 predicted proteins | sample 17_EM_MG_FD_194513 | JGI IMG/M metagenome (GOLD analysis project Ga0307515, IMG submission 194513) | Populus trichocarpa ectomycorrhiza microbial communities from riparian zone in the Pacific Northwest, United States - 17_EM | ecosystem: Host-associated > Plants > Roots > Unclassified | place... | reverse complement strand
CAGATAGAACTCGCCGAGAAACACACCGTACACGCCGATGATATCCAGTCCTTCCTTAGCGACCATACTGCATAGCGCGCCAAAAACGGCGAACGGTGCAAATAACATTACGTAGCCGGTGACCTTGAGCATGATGTACGAGGTAGAGTCGAGCACGGCGATGACGGGCTTTGACGTCTCGCCCAGCGCCGCCATGGCGCTGCCGAAGAACACTGAGAAGATGACGATCTGCAAAATCTCGTTGCGCGCCATCGCATCGAGGATGCTGGTCGGGATGGTGTGCTCGATGAAGGTTTTCACAGACAGCCCGCTTGCCTGCACGCCCGAAGTGGCGTCCGCCGCCGGCGGCGTCAAGTGCATGATCTTGCCGGGCTCGAAGAGCTGGACCAACACGAGCCCCAACGTAAGAGAAATCAACGACGCAAAAATGAACCAACCGAGTGCTTTACTGCCAATGCGGCCCACGGTCGAAACGTCGCCCATCTTGCCGATGCCCACCACCAGCGTGGAAAACACGAGCGGCGCAATGATCATCTTGATGAGGCGCAGAAAGGCGGTAGGCAAGATGGCCGTGACCGACGCGAAACTCTCGCTTCCTTCTGGAAAATACCGATGTACGATGTAGCCGACAATAATGCCCAGAACCAAGCCGATGACGATGAAGGTGGTCAAACGAGTGGACCGCATTGGGCGTCTACCTCTGTCGTTGAAAGAACCGAGACGCGGGCCTTGCCGCGAGCTCGAACGAGTATCGTAGCCGTAAGTGCCATAACGGTGTCGCCTTCACAACAGGGCTTTCTGTTCGCGGCGCGCCATGTTCAGAGATCGACGACCCAGGCTCGAATGAGTCCTCAGGGTCGTGTATCTTTGCCGACCTGCTGTCGAGCGCTCTTTACGTAGCTGCGCGCCCGCAAGTCCTAGTTAAATCGAGAATCGAAGACGAATCATGACTTCCGGCCGTATTTCTGTCGCTTCCCTGTCCTTGGGCACGTCGTGGGTACGCTTTTGCCTTTCGGCGGTTTTCGCGTGCAGCCTATTTTCGGCGTGCGGCGGCCAGCAGGCGCCGCCAAACATGCCCCCCACGGAAGTTGGCACGCTCGAAGTGCAGCCGAGCGCTTTGTCGCTCTCGCTGGAATACGGGGCTCAGCTGCGCGGCGTTCGTGAGGTGGAAGTGCGATCGCGCGTGTCCGGCATCTTGCTGAAGCGCATGTACCAAGAAGGCGCGGCGGTGAAAGAAGGCGCGCTCTTGTTTCGCATCGACCCGGCGCCGTTCCGTGCCGAAGTGGCGCGGGCTCGCGCAGAGCTGGCTGTGCAGCAAGCCAATCTGCAGCAGGCGCAGCGCGAGCGGGATCGCATTCTGCCGCTGTACGACCAAAAACTCGTGAGCCTCCGAGATCGGGACAACGCCGTGGCGGCCTTTGAAAGCTCCAATGCGGCCGTGCAGGCCACGAGTGCCTCGCTCAATCGGGCACAGCTCGATCTGTCTTATACCGACGTGCGCGCGCCTATATCGGGGTTAACGAGCCGCGAGGCTCGCTCCGAAGGCAGTTTGGTCACGGCCGGAGACGATTCCAGCTTACTTACGCAGATCGTCCAGGCAGACAGGCTGTACGTGCAGTTCGCCGTTTCGGATTCCGAAGCGGAGACCCTGCGCGCGGCGATGGCCAGGAGCCAAACGCCGCTGACCGTTCGTGTAGTGGATATTGAAGGCAAGACGCTTGGAGAGAATGCGCCCATCGAGTTCATTGCGCCGAGCGTCGGCAACGACACGGGTACGGTCGATATACGGGCGGTGTTGAGTAACGAGAAAGGCGCGCTGCTCCCCGGAAGCGTCGCACGCGCGCGCATCGAAGGTCTTACGGTTGCAGGCTCTCTGGTCATTCCAAAGCGCGCCTTGATGCATGGTATGCAGGGCACGTTCGTCTGGCTCGTTGCCGCCGACAACAAAGTCGGCATGCGTTCCGTAAAAATCGGCATCTCATCGGGCAATAACGTTGCCGTGACGGAAGGTCTCGCCGCCGGCGACCGTGTGGTCGTGGAAGGGATTCTGAAAGTGCAGCCGGGGGCGCTCGTGAAAGCCGTTCCCATCAACACGAAGCGCGAAGGGCAGACCGAGCAAGCCTCCGATGCGAATTCCGCGACTGGGCCGGAATCGAGTGCAGCGGCCGGTAAGCAGGCGGCGCCGTGATCTCGAACTACTTCATCGACCGGCCGCTGTTCGCAACGGTCGTCTCCACTTTCGTCGTGATCGCGGGGCTCGCGGCCTTTCGCATGCTGCCCGTTTCTATGTACCCGGACATTGCGCCTCCTCAAGTCACGATCAGCACCGCTTATCCCGGCGCCAGCGCGGATGTCATTGCGGAAACCGTCGCGGCGCCTCTGGAACAAGCGCTCAACGGCGTCGAAGGCATGCTCTACATGAGCTCGGCCAATTCCGCGAGCGGCATGATGATGCTCACCATCACGTTCGCGGTCGGAACGGATCCGAACATTGCCGTGATCAACGTGCAGAATCGAGTGCAGACGGCAACGCCGCTGCTGCCGGAAGAAGTGCGGCGGCAAGGCGTCACGGTCGCGAAAACGCTTCCCAGTTTCCTGTCAGTGGTGACGGTAGATTCCACCGACGGCCGCTACAACGAGCTGTATATCTCCAACTACTTCACGCTGAATGTATTGGATGAGCTGCGCCGCATTCCCGGAATCGGCGATGTCCAAGTGTTCGGCGCGCGCGACTTTTCCATTCGCATTTGGCTCAAGCCCGATCGTCTCGCGCAGTTCGGTCTTATGCCTTCGGACGTTGCGGCTGCTGTTCGCGAGCAAAACACACAGTCCGCGGCGGGCCGACTCGGCGACGAGCCGATGCGCCAGAAAGTGGATCTGACGCTGAGCGTGACATCTCAGAGTCGTCTGTCGGATCCAGAGCAGTTCGAGCGCATCGTCATCAAGACCGGCACAGACGGTCAGATCGTCCGGCTGCGAGATGTCGCGCGAGTCGAGCTCGGCGCGCGGGATTACTCGTATACGATGGCTCATGGCGGCAAGCCGACGGTCGGCGCGGCCCTGTTCCTTGCACCGGGCGCAAACGCGCTTGAGACCGCGACGCTGGTCCGTGCGCGTATATCCGAGATCGGCAAGAAGTTTCCCGCGGGTCTCGTGTGGTCCATTCCTTACGACACCAGCAAATATGTGGAAGTGTCGATGCGGGAAGTCGCCATTACCTTCGCCGAGGCGATGGTGCTCGTGTTCCTCGTGGTGTGGCTGTTCCTGCATAAACTGCGCGCCACGTTGATTCCTTCGGTCGCCGTGCCGGTGTCGCTCATCGGCACGTTCGCCGGTATGTATCTGCTCGGCTTCTCACTCAACTCCCTCACGCTGTTCGGAATGGTGCTCGCCATCGGCATCGTGGTGGACGATGCGATCGTAGTGCTCGAGAACGCCGAGCGGCACATGAACGAGGAGCACATCGATGCGCGCGAGGCCACTCGCCATGCGATGGCGGAAGTCAGCCGGCCTGTGATCGCCATCGTGCTCGTGCTCAACGCTGTGTTCCTGCCGGTGGCGTTCTTAGGCGGTCTCGTCGGCGAGATGTATCGGCAGTTCGCCATCACCATCGCCGTCTCCGTGACCATTTCAGGCTTCGTCGCTTTGACCTTGACGCCGGCCATGTGCGCGCGCCTGCTGCAAACGGGAGAGAAAGCGCCCCGGGGCTGGCTCAAGCATTTCGACAGAGGCTTCGACCGAGTCACGCATGCGTACACCGCGGCCGTGGAGTGGGTGCTGAAGCATAGTTTCATTGCTGCCGCCGGCATGGCGGTCATGCTGGGCTTGACCTTCCTGATCATCAGATCCGTGCCGAGCACGCTGGCGCCGGATGAAGATCAGGGCTTCGTCATCGCATTCGCCGCGCTGCCACCCGCCGCATCCTTGCAACGCACGACCGCGGTGTTGAATCAGCTCGACAAGGCGAGCTTCGCCCACCCTGCTTACGCGGATAGTTTCACGATCAGCGGTTTCGATATGCTCACCGGCGCGTCGCGCAGTAATGCGGGCGTGAGCTTCGTGATGCTCAAAGATTGGTCTGAGCGGCATAAGCCAGAGCTCTCGGCGCAGTCCGTAGCGGGTGCGCTGTTCGGTGCCGGCATGGGCATCAAAGACGGTTTTGTGTTTTCGCTGACGCCGCCGTCCATTCCAGGCTTGTCCAACACGGGTGGGTTCGAAGGGCTCATCCAAGCGCGCTCCGGCAATGACTATCGGGCGCTCGAGGCCGTCACTCAGAAGTTCATCGCCGCCGCGAGTCAGCGGCCCGAGCTTGCAGGAGTGAATACGTCGTATTCCGCAGAAGTGCCGCGCGTGAGCATCAGTACAGATATCGAGAAAGCCAAGATGCTTGGCGTAAACATGGATGATGTGAACGTCAGCCTGCAAAGCACTTTCGGCGCGCTCTATGTGAACGACTTCAATCGCAACGGGCGCGTATACCGAGTGCAGATGCAGTCTGACGATACGTTCCGTGCATACCCCGAAAGCTTGCGCGATGTGTTCGTGCGCGCAGCTGGTGGAACTATGGTTCCACTGTCCGCCATCGCGACGGTTGTCGAGACTACGGGCCCCGATGTCATCGAACGCTTCAATCTGTTTCCGGCCGCGCGACTTTTCGGTAATCCCACGCCGGGATATAGCTCCGGACAAGCGATCGCCGCCATGGAAGAGCTGGCGGCGCAAGAGCTGCCCGACGGCTATGCGCTCGCTTGGTCCGGTCAGTCGTTCCAAGAAAAGACCAGCGGCCAAAACACGATCGCTATCTTTGCGCTCGCCGTGCTCATGGTGTTCTTGATTCTGGCCGCGCAATACGAGCGCGTCACGCTGCCGTTCGCGGTGATTCTCGCCGTCCCGTTCGCTGTGTTCGGCGCGTTCGTCGCCGTGTGGCTACGCGGAATCTACAACGATCTGTATCTGCAGGTTGGCTTGGTCACGCTGGTGGGCCTCGCGGCGAAGAATGCGATTCTGATCGTGGAGTTCGCGGCGCATATCCATCAGCAAGGCAAGAGTCTTACGGAAGCCGCGGTTGAAGCGGCGCGTCTGCGATTCCGCCCGATTATCATGACGTCTCTCGCATTCATTCTGGGTGTTCTGCCGTTAGCTATCAGCAGCGGTGCGGGAGCCGCGAGCCGGCATTCCATCGGCACGGGTGTAATCGGTGGCATGCTCGCCGCCACTTTTATCGCCGTGCTGTTTATCCCACTGTTCTTCGTGTGGACGGTACAAGGCGGAGAATGGATGCGCCGAAACGCTCGCCGCATGCTCCCGCGCCGCAAGCACTCGCCGCGCCCGGAGGGCTCAGCCTCCCGTTAGCGTCTTGTATCCATTCCAGATGATCTGGATACCGATGCACATGACGATGAACGCGGACAGGCGTACGAGCACCTCGAGCCCCGTGGCGCCCAGCACTCGCGCGACTCTCTCGGCGAAGCGATAGGCGAGATAAATGCTGAGCGCGATGAGGATCAAGCCGATCACGGCGCCCACCGCATGCAGTGCTACCTCGGTGATGCGTAGATCCGTGTCGGGCTTGCGGCTGCCTATGGTGATGGCCACGGAGATCGATCCCGGCCCCACGGTGAGCGGCAACGTGAGGGGATAGAACGCCCCGATCTTCTTGCCGACCGGCTGGTTCAAGCCCTGCGAACCGTGATCCGACCAATCTTCCTGCGTCAGTAGCTTCCATCCGAGGGCCGTGACCACCAGCCCGCCCGCGATCTGCAGCACCGGCAATTGGATGCCGAAGAACACCAGGAGCCAAGGTCCCAATAACATCGAGCCCACCAGGAGGCCAAAGCCGTTGATGGCCACCTTGCGCGCCAAGACGCAGCGCTCATCGCTGGACAGGCCGGTGGTCAGCGCGAGAAAGAACGGCGCAGCTTCAATGGGGTTGACGATGGGGAACAGGCCCGCAAATGTCAGCAGGAACGCGGTAAGAACGCTATTGAGTCCGGTCATGACCCCTCGGGCCTACAGTTATGCCGTCCACGGCGCAGCTATCGTAGCGCGAGAACGACTCCGCGGTCCTGGGTCACACAGCGAATCTTGCCCCACCCCCCATGCGGGGGCGTGAAAGACGATCCGGTTTCGATTAGCCCAACGCTCGGAGCGGCCTAAACCGCTCGCGGCGCATCTCTAGCGCAGGGCCTCGAGAAGCTTCTTCCGATAGGTCGGCGTGCTGAGCAACTTGCGTCCGCTGCTCAAAGTGAGCCCGAACGAACCGTGACCCACGCGCTCTGCAAACGCTACGCGGTTCAAGTTCACGAGCAATGATCTCTCGATGCGCACGAATGCGCGCGGTGCGAGCGACTCCGCCAGATGCTTGATTGTGTTGCGGCTGATGTAGCTGTTGTCGCCAACGTGAATCTTCACGTAGTTACCGTTCGCTTCGATGTAATCGATGATCTCGATCTCGATGAAATACAAGCGATGCGCTCTCTCGCCGAGCAGCCGTCTCGGCAGGCGCGGGCCGTCGCGCTCCATGCTTAGCATCGAGCGCATTTCCGCCGTCAGCTCGGCCCGCATGTCAGCCATGCTCGCGCTGCTGTGCCGGGTGCGCGCTTTTTCTATGCTTGCGTTGAAACGTCTTTCGTCCACGGGCTTGGTGACAAAGTCCAGCACGGAGTTGTCGAAAGCCTGCTGTGCGTGCCTCGCGTGAGCGGTGACCATGATAGTGGCCGGCGAGTTGCCGGGCTCGAGCGCCTTCAAGACTTCAAAGCCGGACATGTCCTGCAGCTCGACATCGAGGAGCAGCAAATCCGGCTGCTCAGAGCGGATCGCCTCGATGGCGGCGTGGCCTGAGTCTGCTTCGATGACTTCCTGAATATCCGAATGCGCTGCACACAGCCGCGTCAGCGCTGCCCGGGACAATGGTTCATCGTCAACAATCAAAACACGCATGTCGGCTACTCCATTGCCACTCTCGAGGGTCGGTAGTGTGCAAGCCACTAAGAGTGGATTAAAGAGAGCTCGCCTTCGTCCTGTCGAATTTTCGGTTCGTCCCATCTAGCGCAAGTCTCGTCACATCGTCGTGCACGTTAAAACGAGTGACCGTACCTTTTTTGCCATGAATACCCAGAACCCGGTTGCAATGGCGGTGCGGTGCGCACTCCTCATCGGCGCTTTGACGGCGAGCGCGGGCGGCGTAGCGCAGGCAGAGGATCAACAATCCAACAATACAGTGGACGATGTGGACACCGTCGTAGTCACAGGCTCACGCATTCGTCGCACGGACGAAGGCGCTTTGCCGGTCCAGGTCATCACGCAAGAACAAATTCAGCGCAGCGGCTCGGTCAATGCGGAACAGTTTCTGAAGTCCGTCAGCGTGGCCGTGCAAGGAAACTCAAACACGGTGTCAGCTTCGGGCTCGGGTGCTTCAACCGGCGGTGTATCGAGTGTTTCCCTGCGCGGACTGGGCTCGCAGCGCACTTTGGTGCTGGTCAATGGGCGCCGCCTGTCCGGTGGTGGAACGATCACCGACAGCACGACCGTAGACGTGAACAGCATTCCGCTCGCCGCCGTGCAACGAGTGGAGGTTTTGAAAGAGGGCGCGTCGGCGATCTACGGCAGCGATGCGATCGCCGGTGTCGTCAACTTCATATTGCGCCCGGACTACCAAGGCGCGGAAGTGACGGCGAACTACGGAGATTCAAGCGAAGGCGGCGGTTCGATTAAGCGTGTGAACGGCGTGTTGGGCTTGGGAGATCTCACGCAAGATCGTTACAACGTCATGCTCGTCGCGAGCTATCAGAAAGAAGACTCGCTGTTCGGCAACGATCGTGACTTTGCCCGGTCCGGAATCAATGTCGCGGCTAACAACGACACGACGTCCGGCAATTCTTTTCCGGCGAATATCATTTCGCGAGATGGCAGCATCCCCGATCCGATCAACCCGCTGGCGGACTCGTGCTCGCCATCGGTTTCGAGCCCGTTCTCTCCAGGTATTTGCAGCTACGATCCTTCACCATTCGTTTCACTGCTGCCGGAAACGGATCGCAGGAGCGTGTACGGTACGCTGCGCTTCGCGCTCACGGACGACATTCAGCTGTACGCGGAGGCGTCTTACAACCAGAACAAGCAGCGCTTTGTCATTCAGCCGGTGCCCATCTCGGAAGTGTTTTCGCTGCCGCCGAATCATCCGTTGTTCAACGTCGCGCCCTATAACGGCTTCACGACCATTGTTCTGTCACCGTCGAGCCCGTTCTATCCCACAGCCGCCGTGCAAGCGGCAACCGGCGGCGCGACTCCCGATCTGTCGGTCTTTTATCGCTCGCAGATCACCGGCAACCGTGATCTAACGGACACCGCCAAGCAGCCACGCGGCGTCTTGGGAGTCCACGGCGTCGTCGCAGGCTGGGATTTCGACGGCGGCTTCTTGTATAGCGAGACTAAGCTGACCGAGCACGTGAACAACGGCTATCCGTCCTATCTAGGTATTTTGCCGTTGCTGAATAGTGGCCAGGTGAACTTCTTCGGCGCTAATACGGCCGAGGTGCAAGCGCTCGCGGATGCAACCCAATTCCGCGGCGATGCTTATAGCACCAAGACCAGCATCCAGAGTGTGGCGGCGAGTGTTTCGAAGGATCTGATCGCTTTGCCCGCCGGTCCGCTCGCTCTGGCATTCGGTGCGGAAGGGCGTAAGGAGAAGTTTTCGACCGACCCTAGCGCCGAGATTCAATCCGGCGATATCTCAGGCTACGGCGGCAACTTCCTGCCCATCAGCAAGTCGCGCGATGTCGGCGCCGCGTTTGCTGAATTGAATGTGCCCATCATCAAAGGGCTCGAAGCCGGCGCAGCGGTTCGATACGACCATTACGAAGGCACGGGCAGCAAGACCGTTCCGCAGCTCCACGTGCGATATCGGCCGGTCGAACAATTAATGGTTCGCGGGTCGTACGGCAAAGGCTTCCGCGCGCCGAGTCTCACAGAGCTGTACCAGCCCCAAGTGACGGCGGTCAGCGCGCCGGGTCTCAGCGATCCTTTGCGCTGTAACATCGGGGGCAACACGGATACACGCGATTGTCGTACACAATTTCCGATCCTCACTGGAGGCAACACCACGTTGCAACCTGAGGAGTCAGAGAACTACACGCTCGGTCTCGTGGTCGAGCCCATCCAGAATGTCTCGATCGGCTTAGATGCGTTCAAGATCAATCTCAAGAACACGATCATCTTCGGCATCACGCCCGCCGCCATCCTGGCCGACATCGACCAATTCGGAAACCTGGTGACGCGCGGCCCCGAAGATCCCACCACGCCGGGCTTGCCGGGGCATGTGACGAACATCGATCAGACCAATCTCAATTTCGGCGAGACACGGCTCGAAGGCCTGGATGTCGATCTGCGCTATCGAATGACGATGGAGGGAGTAGGTACTTTCTACGCGGGGCTCGTGGGCACTTACTTCTCGAAATATGAAGTCCAAAATCTGGACGGTAGCTTCACCAGCATCAACGGCGCGGTCTCGCCGATCGTGAATGGCAACGGCGGCGTCGTGCCGCGGTGGCATCACTATCTTTCGGCGGGCTGGGAAGCCGGTTCTTGGGAATTGTCCGTCGCTCAGAACCTGCAAAGTAAATACAGAGATATCTTAGGCACGGTGGACGACGCCGACGCTGTGCCGAGAACCGTCAGCCGGTACATCACGTACGATCTGCAAGGCGCTTTCACCGGTATTCCGAACACCAAGCTCGCTGTGGGCGCGCGGAATATTACGAACAGAGATCCGCCGTACACGAACGCAGGGGGGCAGAATTACTTCCAGGCCGGATATGACCCGGGCTACGTAGACCCGCGCGGCCGGTTCATATACGGAACTGTCACTTATTCCTTTGCAGGAAAATAAGGAGGCTCAAAGGAGCGCGGCGGCGTGCGAGACGGAGCCGGCCAGCATGGCGATGAAAATGATCACCGTGCTGACGATTTCGGCGACGTACTCATATAACGGCTTCTTGCGCAGACGGTTCTTCATGTAGCTCCTTTGTAGAGGGCAGGAATATGGAAAAATGTCCTCTGTTTCCGTTACGAGCTTATTTTTACTTTGGATGCTCGGCGAAGCGCTCCCGACACGAGGGAGACACCTTGAAAAGCAAAGGATTACTGTCGCCGGCGGCGCTCTTACTCTGAGCGACGCTCGCGTTGACTCGGATAGTGTTTGCTGAGGACGACAGGCCGTCGATTTCGTCTGCGAGCAGAGACGCTGAGCGTTCTGTGGCGAGGCGCGGAGCCTAAGCGGCGAACTGCATATTTACCATTCGGCAGTGACACCATTCGGCAGGTGGGCCGTGTCCATCATCGCGAACGAAGCCCCAACAGCGCGATGAGCGTCACGAGGCCGGCGGCCGACAGATATAAGCCGACTGCCGGCAATCCGTACGTCCTAGCGAGCCAAGTGGCCACATAAGGTGCGAGCGACGCGCCGACGATTCCGGCGAGATTGAATGTGAGTGACGCGCCGGTGTAGCGGACCGCTGTCGGGAACAATTCCGATAGCGCTGTGCCGAGAGGCCCGTAGGTGAAGCCCATCAGCGCTAGGCCGAGCGACAAGAACGCGATCACGCCGAGTGTGCTGCCGGAATCGAAGAGGGGCGCGAACACCAATCCAAATGCGGTGATGCCCAGTGTCGCGGCAATCAGCACCGGACCGCGGCCGCGCTTATCGGCAATCGCGGCGGAGATCGGAATCGTGAGCGCGAAGAACAGCACGCCGATCATTTGCAAAATGAGGAAATCCGTGCGGGCGTACTTGAGCGCCGTGGTGCCCCAGCTCAATGCGAAGACCGTCATCAGATAGAAAATGACGAAGGTTGCCGTTGCGGCGAAGGTGCCGAGTATCAGCTCCTTGGGATGCTGCTTTAAGACCGCGAGCATGGGCACTCGCACGCGCTCATTGTTATCGACAGCCTGTTGAAACGCCGGGGTCTCTGTGAGCTTCAGGCGGACGTACAGGCCGACAAAGACGAGCAGAGCGCTGGCGAGGAAGGGCACGCGCCAGCCCCATGCGAAGAACTCAGCGTCGCTCAGGAATTCGCTCAGCGCGAGAAACACACCGGTGGAGCACAGAAAGCCGATCGGCGCGCCGAGCTGCGGAAACATGCCGTACCAAGCGCGTTTGCCGGGCGGAGCATTTTCCGTGGCAAGCAAGATGGCCCCACCCCACTCCCCACCGAGGCCCAGTCCTTGGCCGAGTCGGCACAAGGCGAGCAGCAGTGGGGCGGCAATGCCGATCGATGCATAGGTCGGCAGCATGCCGATGAACACTGTCGACAATCCCATCGTGAGCAATGCAGCGACGAGCGTGGCCTTGCGTCCGATGCGATCGCCAAAGTGGCCAAACAGCGCCGAGCCGATGGGGCGCGCGAAGAAGGCGAGGGCGAATGTCGCCAGCGATTGCAGCATCGCGGACGTGCCATCGCCCGACGGAAAGAACAGCCTGGGGAACACCAGCACCGCGGCGGTAGCGAAGATGTAGAAGTCGAAGAACTCGATGGTTGTGCCGATGAGGCTTGCGAACAGCACGCGGCCGGGCGAACTGCGCGCAGCGGCCGCTGAATCGACATCGGCCCGCGCAAGGGCGGGCCGGGTAGGGGCTGGGTTCATGGTCGGGGCAGTGTATGCGATTGCTCGGCCCCGCCGGCAGCTTTGCCTGCTAGTGTTTGAACGTGATGCCGGCGAAATACCGCCTGCCCGAGTAAGAGAGCTCGGCTAGGCGAATGTCGCCGGAGGTGGCGCGCTCCGTCTCGGCGGTCAGGTTCTTCGCTTCGAAGAACAGCGAGATTTGCGGATGCTCGAAGCGATAGGTGATCTTCCCATCGAGGTAAGCAGAGCCATCGCGGATGAGCGGGTTGCCGGTACGGTCCGCCGCTGCTTGCAGGTACGACGTGCGCGAATTGTATGCAAGACGCACATCGAGTGCGCTCCGGTCGTAATACAGAATGATGTTGTAGCTGTTCTTGGAGAGACCGGGAAACCCTAGCTCCTCACCGGTCAGGGAATTGAACAAGCCCACGTCCTTGGCATCGCTGTACGTGTAGTTGACGACTGAGCCGAAACCACTCAAGGCTTTCGGCAAGAAGGTGAACGCGGTCTGCGCCGAAAGCTCCACGCCGCGAAGTTTTGAGCCGGTGCCGTTGATGGGCTGGGTTACATCGTACAGTACGCCGTCTTTGAACAGATCCACGCCGCGCACCAGCGTCCGCTGGAGAATGAAAGTCTTCACGTTCTTATAGAAGAGGGCGCCGCTCAACAGCGTATCGGGATTGGGATACCAGCCGAGATCCAGATCGAATTGATCCGCGCGATAGGGCTTCAAATCCGGATTGCCGGCCGTGCAGGTGTCCAGAATGCTGTCCCCGACGCTGCCGGTAAGATCGAACAAGCAGTTCGAATTAGGAACCAGGTCCGTCGGCTTGGGCCGCGCGAGCACTTTGGCGTAGCCGAATCTCGAGATGAGATCCGGGCGAATTTGCAAACTGACATTGAAGCTCGGCAACACGTCGTCGTATTTATTGTTCAGCGTGATCGATTGCACGCCTAGCGTTACATCCGTGAATCCTCCGGTGCCGTTGGGCCGCCGTTGACGGATCGTGTTAGACCCCATTGCATCGTCTTTGGTCTGCGTGTAGCGCACGCCGATGTTGCTGCTAACCGGCAATTGAAATACTTCGGTCTCGAAGTTGCCCTGGAGATAGAGCGCGCTGATGTTTTCTGAAATATTGTGTGCGGGAATCTGTGGGAAGCCGTTGGCCGAGCGCACGCGGTCATGGTTAAAACGCGAGAAGTCGAAGTAATCGGTGGCGGCGCCGATTACGGGTGTAAGCCAGGAATCCGGAATGCCGTCGCGGCTCACTTCGTCGTTGTCGAAGAATGTGCCCGAGGTTTGGAAACCCACGGCGTTAACGAACTCTTGCAGACGTTGTAACGACCAGACGGGGCTCAGCGGGTTGGACAGATTCGTGTTGGGGCCCACAACCACATCGGTCGTGACGTTGGCGCTGGGAACCACGGTGCCGTTGGTCATGGTGTAGCCACCGCCGTTGTAGCGCAGTGATTGAGCTTCACGATACTGGGCGCCGAACTTCACAAGCTTCAGCAGCGGCAAATCCGTTTCCCAATCGAAATCGAGCTTCGCCTGATCTTCGCTCGTCTCAATCTCTTCCGGGCGGTACTGCAAGCTGGGGCCGGCGTTATAAGTTGCGGGGCTTTGCGGATCGACTCCGTCCGGGAAGGTGAATCGCGGTACGCCAGTGCTCGGGTCCAGCGTCACGCGAATGTTCGGAATGGTCGCGGCGATGCCGAGACTATTGCTTTCGGTGTCCGTCGTAGCAGTGGAATGCACGCCGAGCGCGGTGATCTTCAACTTGCTCAGCTCCCAGTTGAAGCCCGTCGAGTAGTACTTGGAATTTTGCTCGTATGCAAAGTCACGACGACTGGTGCCGAATATCGCGCCGGCGCCTGTGGTGGCAGTGGGCGCGTTGGCCGCCGTGTATAAATCGATGACATTGTGGTTGGCGTCGGTGACTACAGTGGCGCCGTTGATCCGACTAGCGGCAAGCAAATCGATCGAGTAGTTGTTGTCGATGAGGCGGTTGCTGCGATCGTTCATCTGGCCTTCGACCCACACATCTAAGTTGTCCGTGAACTGATACTGCAGCGTCGCCATGCCCGACGTTCGTTTGTCGCTTCGCTGCCAGATGCCGTAACGTGGAATGCGCGGGGAATTGTCGAAGAACTGCGTTTGGCAGGCGGTTCTTTGAGTATTGTCTGTAATGGCTGCGCACGATGCGAAAGTGTCGTAGGACGCGTAAAGCGGATTGACCGTGGTCTTATCCGTCGGCCGGGTCGAGCTATCGAAGTCCGCAAGGCGCACCCAATCCGTGTCGCGTATGAAATCGCCGCGCGTGTCCACATGGTCATAAGTTACGTTCAAGAGAAACCCGAATCGATCGTTGAACAGCTTGTCGGCGAACGTGATGTTGCCGCGCGGCTGAGTGCTGTCTTCCGTGTCGAGGTATTCGGCGGAGGCCGTGACTGAGAACAAAGGCTTGGCTAACTCGAGCGGGCGGCGCGTGGTGATGCTGACTGTGCCGCCTATCCCGCCTTCGGTCATATTGGCGGTGTAGCCCTTGAACACGTCGATGGACTTCACGAGTTCCGAGGCCAGCTCGCGAAAGTCCGCGCGTCGCTCACCGCCGCCGGCGTTGCCGAGCACCGATATCCCATTGATCTCCACGCGGTTCAAGTCCGGCTCGACGCCGCGAATGGAAACCGCAACACCTTCGCCAAAATCCCGCTGCAGTTGAATGCCTGTTATGCGCTGCAACGCCTCGCCGATATTCTTATCGGGAAACTGCGCGACATCTTCCGCCACGATGGAATCCACCACCGTGCCGGCTTTTCTCTTGCGCTCGATGGCGGATTGCAGACTGGCGCGTGTGCCGACCACTGTGACTTCGACCGCGGGGTCGGAAGTTTCCTCACTGGGTGCCGGTTTGGTGTCTGGATTGTCTGCGCTGTGGGTCGATTGATCCTGCGCAGTGGCGCTCGAAACGCCGCATGAGAATTCTAGAACTGCCGTAACACTCAGAAACGCGACGCAAAGACGGCAGACGTCGCTGGCCTTAGCTGGCATCTGGTTATCTCCCCCTGAGATAAATCAGCCCAATTCCGCTGGACGAACCAGTGAGAGGAGGGGGAGCGCGCCGTGTTGTGCTGAACCGGGCGCGGCTCCGTTACCGCTCACATGTCTGAGTATTGAAAGATTGTGACGAGTTTTGCAAGAACTTGTGTGAATGTGCTTAGAGTTGCGAGTTGCTCGGGGGAGCGAGCAGTCATTTAGGAGGCACCGGCGGCAGGCGCCGAGAGGCTGGTTCTCTGCTGAAAACAGCCCTCGGCTAGGCTTTGTCGGCCGAAAGTCGCGCTCGGCACTTTCGACTCACGCGCGAAAGGCGCGACTTTCGCCCGCTAGCTATTTGGCGGCAGTGGGCTCCAACGGCGGCATCGGACTTCGTGCGTTGGCGCGTGTGCCGGCCCGAATGAACAGGGCGTCATCGATCTTGTTGAATGCGACCTGATACGGCTTGGGATCTTGAATCGCTTGTCCTGCTTCGTAATTCGCGCCCTTCTCGCCCGAGGTGTGCTCGGTCACGACAAAGTTGAGCCGCACCGTTGTATACGCCGGCCGAATCTCCTCGATGAAGGCAGTGGCTTTGGTCGTGGAGGTGGTGATCGCAAGGCCGGCTAGCAGTTCGAACAGATGTCCGCCACCTTTCGTTGGACTAACCGCCGTGATGAATCCCGTTTCCTTGTCGGCGCTTTGGATGATGTAACCCAAGTCTTGAAACACATTCATCACGGATGCGAAGGCGTTGGTCTTGTCCGTTTCGAATTCCTTGACCTGATACGCCTGGATTTGTAACGAGGTGGGTTCCGGCTGGGTCTTGAGTACTTGGCAGCCGGACAGGAGCGAGCCCGCTGCAAGCACCGTGAGCAACGTTGTGGAGCGCATGGCATGCACCTTTCGTTTTGGTGTTAGAACTCGCTAGAGCGACTGCGGAAGTCGGAGACCACTTGCTTCGCATCGAACTTGATGATCAGCGTCATGGTGCGCTGGCTCTCTTCAAACCCCGAGGCTTTGCGATCGCCGCCCAGCAGGACGATGGTCCAATAGTTTGCAGCTGAGCTGCGCTGAGTTACGGTGGCGTGGCGCTGATACACCCAAACTTCTTGTTGCCAGCCATCGATCGTCGTGATGTTAGGTGCACCAAAGATCTCCAGCACCTGCGCTTGAGTGGTGCGATCGACTTGGAGATTCAATTCCACATTGCCGTGCGTCAGGTCGCTGTTGCGAGCGCTCACGGGTTCGAGGGCATCACTGGGTAACTGCACACATCCCGAGACGCCGATTAGCAAGGCGGCGACTGTCAGCACAGAGCGAATCCACATACAACTGTCCTTTCGATGGTTCTTAGCGTGGCAAGACCTGAACAGTACGTTAGTGACAGATCGCTGAACGTTCGATGAATAGTCGCTCCCACATTGCGATCCTCTGATATTTTCGCGTTTGCATGTTGCCGTTCAGCCGGACGCTGCAATGAATTTGCGTTGCAAGCCTTCACGAAGCAGGATAAAAAGTTCGTCCTGTGAGTGCGGCAGAAAGCGTTCGACGAAGTTCGTTGAAGTAGCAATGAGGGACGCCGCGCGACAACAAGAAATCAATTTCTGTCAGGGAGCCATTCATGAGACATGTGGTTACCGGCGCCGCACTCGCGGCGGTGCTTGCGTGTATGTCATCCGAGGCGGCAGTTACTCAGACGGCGCGGGAGCGCCTAGTGCAAGAGCAGACGGAAGCGAAAACATCGAGCGCCAAGCTCGCCTCGCCACTCCTAGCTATCCAGGGCGGCACATTGAGCAGCGGATTTGCCGCACGCTCGTCAGCTCGGCACGTAGTGCCCGCCATGCTGAGGGCGACCGACGGGTACGTTCGTGTCAGTGCCTATGGGGCCGATCCGGCCGCGTTGGAAAATCAGCTGATTGCCAACGGCATGTTGGACGTGAGGGTTCATGAGCAGTCCGTTTCGGGCCGCGTGCCCGTAGCGAGCTTGGATGCCATCAAGAAAATCTCGGGGCTCAAGCTTCTAAAAGGCGTTATGGCGAAGACGCACGCCGGCCTCGTTACATCGCAGGGTGACCGCGCCATGCGAAGCAGCTTGGCTCGGGCGCAGTTCGGTGTAACAGGCAAGGACATTCGCGTGGGCGTGCTCTCAGACAGCTATGACTGCACACCTGGCCCATTCGATGTCGGTCAGCGTTTCACCCGGGCAGCGGAAGACGTTGCCAACGGCGATCTGCCTCGCAACGTTCACGTGCTCCAGGATCTGAGTGACACGGTGAGCAACGATTGCTCCGACGAAGGTCGCGCGATGATGCAAATCGTGCACGATGTGGCGCCCGGCTCGCCGCAATCTTTTCACACCGCTTTCTTGTCTGAAGAAGATTTCGCCCAAGGCATCATCGATTTGGCGGACGACGGCGCGAAAGTAATCGTCGATGACATCATCTACTTCGACGAGCCGATGTTCGAGAACGGCATCGTCGCGGATGCGGTCAATACAGTGAAGAAGCGTGGCGTCGCATACTTCTCGTCGGCCGGCAATGAAGAGCGGCTCTCTTACTCGTCCAAGTTTCGTCTGAGCGAAGATCCAGGCTTTGGCGGCCTGCGACACGACTTCGATGCGGGCAAGGGCGTCGACACGCTCCAAGATGTAGCGATTCCGAGCGGCGGCGACACGTTGCTCGTTCTGAACTGGGACGAGCCGTCATTCTCGGCCAATGGAGTGAAAGGCTCGCGCAGCGACGTCGATGTGGTCTTTTTCAATACGGATGGTACGCCGGTCGAGAGTTGCAGCTTCATTGGTCCCGATTCCACCTATTGTCAGTTTGTCGGCTTCTCGGCCAACCAAGGCGGAGACGCCGTCGAGATCGCTGAGATCATCAACTTCGGTGAGAACCCCGTGGAAGTGCAAGTCAGCATCGAGCTGTTCTCCGGTCCCGCGCCCGGTCTCATCAAGTACAACTGGTTCGACTTCGGCACATCGATGATCGTCAACGAGTGGGACACCAAGAGCGGCACCACCTACGGTCATGCCAACGCGGAAGGTGCGGAAGCGGTCGGCGCGGCCTGGTGGTTCGACACGGAAGCGTTCGGCGCGGCAAATCATCCGCAATGCAAGAACGCCTGCGCCAACTACTACTCGTCCGCCGGCGGTACACCGCTATTGTTCGATGAGAAGGGCGAGCGCCGCAGCCATCCCTTCATCGGCTTCAAGCCCGGTGTAACGGGCCCGGACGGCGGCAACACCTCGTTCTTCTTCCTCAATACAACAGTTACCGCGCCAGGCGGCGAGCCGGATGACTTCCCGAACTTCTACGGGACATCGGCCGCGGCTCCGCACGTTGCAGCGATCGCCGCGCTCATGTTGGACCAGCGAGCCCGAGATATTGCGCATCACAAGCACTTTCTCGGTCCCAAGCAACTGACACCCGACATCATCTACACGGCCCTGCGGTTAACCGCGGAAGACATCAAGCTGCGGGCTCTGGCGCAGCGAGATCCCACCGCTACCGCGCGGATTGCAAACGGAACCGGGTTCGACTTCGACAGCGGCTTCGGGTTCGTGAATGCTTATAAAGCGCTTTGGCTGACCAAAGGCTTCTAGATAGCCCGCCAAACCAGAACGCAAAGTTCGTTATAAAGGGGCGGCTTCCGGTCGCCCCTTTTTTTATCGATGCGCGAGTTGTCCCACGGTCTTCTTGGGCGCCGCGGACGATCCGCGGACGATCAAATGCGGGATCAGCGCAATCGCGGCCTCTCCATTCTTAACCCCATCCACTTTGGATATCACGCGCTCCGCTGCGAGTCTGCCGATCTCGAAAATGGGCTGATGCATGGTGGTCAAGGTGGGACAAAGAATCTGCGCCAGCGGACTGTCGTCATAGCCAATCACCGTCAGATCGTCTGGAATTCTGACGTTCTTGAGATAGGCCGCCCGGTAAACGCCGCCGGCCGTCTCATCGTTGCCGGCGAAAATGGCGGTGGGCGGGTCCGGCATCGACAGCAGATCCGTTCCGCATTCGGCGCCCGATTCAAAATTGTAAAAGCCTTTGCGCAGGTACTTGTCTTGTAACGGCACGCCCAAATCCGCCAACGCCTGAGTGAACCCCGCCAAACGCTCGCTAGCCGATCGGTAATTCGCCGGCCCGCAAATCATGCCGATACGCTTGTGTCCCAAGACGACCAGGTGCTTGGCAATGTCCGCGACCGCAAGCCGATCCCTGTACAACACCAGGTTTTCCGGCACATCGAGCTCCGCCGAAATCACTTTGACGTACGGACATTGCTCGTTCTTGAGCAGCGCCGTGAGCTCCGTGCTCTCCGACACCGGCGGTAACAGAATCACGCCATCCAGCCGCTGTTGACGAATTTTCGTCTGAATCTCCGGCAGAAAAGACTCGCTATCGCGTTTGCAGGGATGCACCAGCAGCTCGAAGCCACGCCGACGCACAGCGTCGAGCGCGCCTTCCTGAATCTTCACGACATAAGGCGCATTGGGATTGTCATAGATGAGCCCGATGAGAAACGGCCGGCGCGAGGCCAGGCGGCGGGCGCTTGGGTCCGGCGTGTAGCCGACTTTGTCGATGATTTCCAGAACGCGCGCGCGGGTTTCGGTGTTCACGCTGGGCAATTCATTGATCACACGAGAGACAGTCATCTTCGAGACATTGGCCATTCGTGCCACATCTCGAATGGTCGGCCGCGCGCTTCTGCGTGTGTTCATTTAACCGGTGTTCTCATCGGGTATCGACCTTTCGCGGCCGAGGTTTTGAAGACTAGCCTAAAGTGGCTGCATGGATGCGTTTACCATGGTCGTGGTAACGTTACCAACACGATGATTCGCTACCATTCAGTTGCACTATTGGTTTTGTCTTTGTTCGCGCAGTGCGCGTGGGCCGAAGACGGCTACGATCTGTGGCTGCGTTATCGCATCGTTGAACCATCCTGGATAGAGCGATATCGCGCGAGTGCCACGGCGCTCGTGCAGGGCGGGGACTCGCCGACGCTGCGCGCGGCAAAGCACGAGCTCAGTCGTGGGCTCGCCGGCTTGTTGGCAACCGAGGTCCCCGACGCCAGCGCAGTGACGACACCTGGTGCAATTGTGTTTGGAACGCCCGCGAGCTCGCCGATCATCGCGAGCTTGCATTGGGACTTAAAAGGCGCCGGCGACGAAGGATTTCGCCTGCGCACGGTCGATATCAACGGCCGGCGCGCCATCGTGATCGCAGCGAATCGCGATGTCGGCGTACTGCACGGCGCCTTCGCGTTTCTCAAGCTATTACAAACTCGACAACCGATCGAGACCTTGGATGTGCTTTCAGCGCCGCGTGTCGAAGTGCGGGTGCTCGATCATTGGGATAATTTGAACGGCCATGTCGAGCGCGGTTACGCGGGCGAGTCTTTGTGGGACTGGCACAAGTTGCCGGACTATCTCGATCCGCGTTACACGGACTATGCGCGCGCGAATGCTTCATTGGGCATCAACGGCGCCGTGCTCAACAATGTGAACGCCAATGCCCTGAGCCTCTCCGCGCCTTACATCGAGAAAGCCGCGGCGCTGGCGAACGTTTTTCGTCCTTACGGCATTCGCGTGTACTTGGCGGCGCGTTTCAGCGCGCCGATAGAAATCGGCGGACTCAAGACGGCGGACCCATTGGACCCGCCCGTCAAAGCCTGGTGGCAAGCCAAGGCCGGTGAGATTTATCGCGCGATTCCGGATTTCGGCGGCTTCCTCGTCAAAGCGAATTCCGAAGGTCAGCCCGGGCCGCAAGACTATAAACGCACGCACGCGGAGGGCGCCAATATGCTGGCCGATGCGGTCGCGCCTCACGGCGGCATCGTGATGTGGCGCGCATTCGTGTATTCACACGAGCAACCGGACGATCGCGCGAAACAAGCGTACAGCGAGTTCGTGCCGCTCGATGGCCAGTTTCGCGACAACGTCTTGTTGCAAGTGAAAAACGGGGCGCTCGATTTTCAGCCGCGCGAGCCGTTTCATCCACTGTTCGGCGCGATGCCGAAGACGCCGCTGATGATGGAGTTTCAAATCACGAAGGAGTATCTCGGCTTCGCGACTCATCTGGTCTACCTGGGCGCACTATTCGAAGAGGTGTTGCAGTCGGACACTTTCGTGCGCGGTAAAGGTTCCACCGTCGCAAAAGTCGTGGATGGAACCTTGCATCGCTACCGTCACACCGGTCTCGCCGGCGTGGCGAATATCGGCAGGGATCGCAACTGGTCCGGCTCGCAGTTCGATCAAGCGAATTGGTACGCGTTTGGTGAGCTTGCATGGAATCCAGCGCGCTCAGCCAAGGAAATCGCCGCAGAGTGGGTGCGGATGACGTTCTCGAACGATCCGGCCTTTGTAACGCCGACCGTCGATATGATGATGCGTTCGCGCGAAGCGGTAGTCGATTACATGACCCCGCTCGGATTGCATCACATCATGGGACGTAGCCATCACTATGGACCCGGGCCGTGGGTCGATGGCGGTCCGCGAGCGGATTGGACGGCTGTTTACTATCACCGCGCGAAGCGGGACGGTGTCGGCTTCGACCGAACCGCATCGGGCAGCAACGCAATCTCACAGTACGCCGCGCCGGTCGCCAAAGAATTCGGTGATTTGAAAACCGTTCCCGATCGCTACCTGCTTTGGTTTCATCATGTGCCGTGGGACTACAAAACGCATTCCGGCCGCACGCTGTGGGATGCAATGGTTTTCGACTACACACGCGGCGTGCGCACGGTCGGCTCGATGCGTGCGACTTGGGACAAGCTTGCTGGTTATGTCGATCCGGAGCGCCACGCGCAGGTCGCCGCATTCCTGAAGATTCAGGAGCAGGAAGCGCAATGGTGGCGGGACGCTTGCATTGCCTACTTTCAGACTTTCTCCGGTAAACCGATGCCTCCCGGCTTCGATCCGCCGGCGCATTCGCTCGACTATTACGAGTCGCTGACATTTCCATTCGCTCCGGGCAATTGATTCTCTAGGCTCGTTGATTCGCTTACATTCGGGTGGAGGGGGAAGAGTGCGGACATTCAAGATCACGTGCGGCCTGCTTGCGGCACAGTTCGTTTGGGCCGCGGCGTATGCCGCCGCATCGGACGCTCAGCCGCTTTATCTCAACGTCACTCACACCTTCGAAGAGCGCGCGGCCGATCTGGTATCGCGCATGACACTTGAGGAAAAAGTTGCGCAACTCGGGAATGACGCACCGGCCATTCCGCGGCTCAGCGTGCCTGAATATGAGTGGTGGAACGAAGCGTTGCACGGTGTGGCACGAGCCGGCGCCGCCACGGTGTTTCCTCAGGCGATCGGCTTGGCGGCGACGTTCGATTCCAAATTAATGCTGCAAGTGGCCACGGTCATCAGCGACGAGGCGCGCGCTAAGCATCACGAAGCGGTTCGGCGCGGCCAACGGGGTCGCTATCAGGGCCTCGACTTCTGGTCGCCGAATATCAATATCTTTCGCGATCCGCGCTGGGGCCGCGGCCAGGAAACCTATGGTGAAGACCCGTTTCTCACGGGGCTCATGGGCGTGCAGTTCGTCAAAGGCCTGCAAGGAGACGATCCGAAATATTTCAAGGTCATTGCCACAGCCAAGCATTTCGCCGTGCACAGCGGCCCGGAATCGACACGTCACTACTTCGATGTTCGCCCGACTGAGCGCGATTTATATGAAACGTATTTGCCGGCGTTTCAAGCTCTCGTGCAAGAGGGCAAGGTCTACTCCGTGATGGGTGCATACAATCGCGTGTACGGCGAGTCCGCATCCGCGAGCACGCTCCTGTTGCAGAAAATCTTGCGGGAGCAGTGGGGTTTCAAAGGCTATGTCGTCTCCGATTGCGACTCGATCGATGACATCTTCACCCAACACAAGATTGTGGACAGCGCAGCGAAGGCCGCTGCGCTCGGTGTCAAGAACGGTTGCGATCTGGATTGCGGAAAGACTTATAACGCTTTGGTTCCCGCTGTTCGGCAGGGGTTGGTCGTGGAGGCGGAGATCGACAAGGCCGTCACGCGGCTGATGATCGCTCGGCTGCGACTGGGCCTGTTCGACCCGCCTGAGCAAGTACGGTGGGCGCAAATTCCTTATTCGGTCAATCTAGCGCCGGAGCACGATAGACTGGCGCGAAAAGCCGCGGAAGAATCGATTGTCTTATTGAAGAATACGGGCGCCCTGCCTTTGAAGCGCGATATTCGCAAGCTCGCGGTCGTGGGTCCCACCGCGGACGAGATCATGTCTTTGCTCGGCAACTACTATGGAACGCCGGCCGCGCCTGTAACGATCCTGCAGGGTATTCGCGCGGCCGTCAGTCCGCAGACACAGGTGTTGTATTCCCGCGGAGCGGATCTCGTCGAAGGCCGCGAAGAGCCGCGCGCCGCGCCGCTGATTGAATCGATGTATCTCAGGCCGTCCGCAGATTCAAAAGCGCACGGACTCAAGGGCGAGTATTTCAAAGGCCGCGACTTTGCGGCGGGCCCGGTGCTGACGCGCGTGGATCCCCAGATCGCTTTTCGTTGGGACCGCGGCGCGCCGACGGACGATCTCGTCGCGCAAGGCCAGCTCTCCGGGGATAAAGCCCTAGGCGGAGATAATTTCAGCGTTCGCTGGACCGGGCAATTGCTGCCCCCGGTGTCCGGCAAGTATGAGTTGAGCGTGAGTGCGAACGATGGCTTCAGGCTGTTCATCGATGGCAAGCCCGTCGATGAAAGTTGGGAGTTGGCGCCGCGGCTGCAAAGCAAGAGCGCTTTCATCAATCTTCAAGCAGGCAAGGCCTACGACATCAAGCTCGAGTACTTCGAAGACATCCGCGATGCGGAAGTCCGTTTGTCTTGGCGACGTCCCAGCGCGAAACCGCCGTTCGAAGAGGCAGTGGATGCGGCTCGTGCGGCGGATGCGGTCATATTCGTTGGCGGCCTCACCGGCGATGTCGAAGGCGAAGAGATGAAGGTGAGCTATCCGGGATTCGCGGGCGGCGACCGCTCGGATCTGCGCTTGCCGGGCACGCAGCAGAAACTGCTCGAAGCGCTGTATGCAACCGGAAAGCCCGTGATTCTGGTGTTGACCACCGGCTCGGCGTTGGCGGTGGATTGGGCACAATCGAAGCTCCCCGCCATTCTCCTCGCCTGGTATCCCGGGCAGCGCGGCGGCAGCGCCGTTGCGGACGTGCTGTTCGGTAACGTAAATCCAGCCGGCCGTCTGCCGGTAACCTTCTATCAAGCCGCGGAAAAACTGCCGGAATTCGATAACTACTCCATGCAGGGCCGGACTTATCGTTACTTTTCCGGCAAGCCCCTATATCCATTCGGCCATGGCCTTTCATATTCCCGCTTCGAATACGCCGCGCTCAGCATCGATCGCGAAACCGCGGCGGCGACCGACACGGTGCGTGTGACGCTCAAAGTGAAAAACACCGGGACACGGGCCGGCGATGAGGTGGTGCAGCTTTATGTGCGATCGCTCGAACCCAAGCAGGAACGAGCTCTGAAAGAGCTGCGCGGCATCGAAAGAATAGCGCTGCGGCCCGGAGAAGAGCGCTCCGTGTCGTTTAGCGTGGTGCCGAGCAAAGACCTCAAACACTACGATGTCGAAAAGAAGGCGTACGCGGTCGATGCCGGCGCGTACGAGCTGCAAATCGGCGCTTCCAGTGAGGACATTCGTCTCAAATCACGCCTAGTGGTGCGCTGACCGGATTTGCTCGTCTGGAACTCCTGGTTGCATTTCAAAAAATGGTAGCGCTATCATCCGCCGGGCAAGTTGAGGGGGCCGGGCAAGTTGAAGCGAGCTCAGGCGCGTCGGACGGACAAGAGTCGGAACGACGCGGCGTTGCTTCGCTGTCTGGACCTGAGGGGGAGTGAGCGTAGCCCTGTGCATCGCCCACTAGCTACGGGACTTCATGTCCCCGCTTCGGACAGGAGAACGGTCTTGAAAACGGCATTCCATGCGGCCCACGCCGTCGGCGCTTTGGGCTTGCTTCTGACATCGGGAGCGCTCGACGCCCAGGAAACACCGGCCGCCGGCGAGGTGCCCGCGGAGGCTTCCGCGCAGTCAACTGCGCCGCCGGCACAGCCCGCCAATGAGCCTTCCGAGTCACTAGAGGAAGTGGTGGTCACGGGTTTTCGCGGTAGCTTGCAGGCTTCCACCAAGGCCAAGCGCGAATCCACGACATTCAGTGAGTCAATTTACGCGGAAGACATCGGCAAGCTCCCGAATACCAATCTCGCCGAGTCGCTCAATCGCATTCCCGGCATACAGCTACGTCGCGATATCACGGGCGAAGGCTTGCAGGTGTCGGTTCGCGGTCTCGGGCCGAGCTTCAGTAAAGTGCTGCTGAATGGCTCGCAAATTGCCATCGCGTCCGATGGCGGAACTGAAGGTGGCAGCTCCAACCGCGAAGTCGATCTGGATCTCTTTCCATCCGAGCTATTCAATCGTCTCGATGTATCGAAGAGCCCGCAAGCCTCCACGCTCGAAGGCGGCGTTGCAGGGGTCATCAATCTGCGTAACGCGCGGCCGTTCGACAACCCTGGCTTTCATGTCAACGTCACAGCGCAAGGCGCGTACTCCGATTCCAACGATCAAGTGAGTCCGCGCGGCTCGCTGCTCGTCAACAAGACTTGGGATCGGTTCGGAGTGCTGCTGGGCATCGCCGGTGCGCGCACCAAGAGCCGCGTCGACGGGTTCGACACGATCGGCTGGACCGATGCAAACATCACTTGCACCGGATGTAACGCGGGCCTCGGCACGGGTAACGGCTTCACCTACGCCAGCGTTGTGCCGCGGAACACCGGATTTGGCCTTACGCCCGGCACGCCGCTGGATCTCGCAGCGACATCGGGCTTAGACCTGCCGACATTGAGCTCCGCACTGATGCCGCGTTTGGGCCGCAACAGCCTCACTCAAGGCATTCGCTCGCGCTCGTCGACCTTGCTGGCGCTGCAGTACTTGCCGATGGATACGCTGCACTTCAATCTCGACATGCTGTACGGCAAGCAGCATCGCAATCTCGATCGCATCAATGCGAACTGGTCCGTCCGCAACTCTTCGCCCAGCTCCACAGGCGGCATGGTGCCGATCGATATTACGGTAGACGAGAATAACGTCATCACCAGCGGCACTTTCGCGAATTCGCGATTTTTCATCGAGTCGAGCAAATTCGAGCAGGATCTCAAGTTCTACAACATCAACCCGAGCATGACGTGGGAGCTGAACGACAAGCTAGTTTGGGATACTCAGCTCAACTATAGCCATAGCAAATTCTTCCGCGAGCAGCCGAGCTGGTTGTTCGATACAGCGCGCGAAAGCGGTCTTTCGGTCTCGTATACGAACGTGGGCGACCCACAGCCGATCATCGTACCCAGTCAGGACATCGGTGATCCGAACCTCGGTTGGGTGTGGAATCGCGTAAACATTCAGAACGCACGCCGCGAGACGAATACCAAAGGCGCGCATACGGATCTCACTTGGGGCGATGCCAACCAATTGAGCGCCAAGGTCGGGCTGGCCTACGACGTCGCGGAGCGAGAAGTGATCGCTTACGACAACAGCCCCGCCTATCAAGCCTATGTGTGCGGCAATCCCTGCGCCGGTGGCGTCGCTGCGGCGATTCCCAATTCGCAGCTGGCTCAGTTTCTGAACCGCTCGCCGATCACGAACTATGGTCACTTGCGCGACGGCAATCTCGGCTACACCAGCTTCATCGTTCCGGACTTCGACGCGATCAAAGCGCAAACGAACTATGCGCTGTTCAATGACAGCGCGCCCATCACTCGCAGCGGCGTGAGCAACAGTCCTTCAGGCTCATTCGAAGAGAAAACGACCGGCGCGTATTTCGAGCTGGCCGGCATGCAGGAAGTCTTATCGCGGGCGCTGCGTTACAACGCCGGAGTTCGCTTCATACATACCGACCAATTCATCAGCGGCACGACGCAGAACGGAACCGGCTTTGCGTTCGTGACGGACGACCGGACTTACAAGGACTATCTGCCTTCGGTCAACCTGGCATACGACTTGACTGAGAAGATCAAGGTGCGCGCGGCGGCGTCGCAGACGCTCACGCGCGCCGATCCGAATCAGCTGCTTCCCGGTGCCACGTTCGGCGACCCGGCGGCGCGCAATGCCAACATCGGCAATCCGAGTTTGCAACCTTACAGTTCCAAAAACTTTGACATTGGCGGCGAGTACTACACGGGCGGCGCGGGATATGTTGGCATTGCGTTGTTCCGAAAGAATGTCGACGGGTTCACCGCCGCTCAACAGAGCGAGGCGCCGTTTACGTCCCTCGGCATTCCATTCAGCACTCTGAGCAGCACACAACAAGCAGCACTTCTGGATCGCGGTGGGCCCAATGTCGCCACCGTCACGATCACGCAGCAAGTCAATCTCAATAAGCTGACTTTGAAGGGCGCCGAGCTGACCTATGTACAGCCGCTGGACTTCCTGGTCCAGGGCACGGGCGTGACCATCAACGGCACGCGCATTACACAAAGCTCCGACGACAATCTGTTCGCGCCGGGTATTGCGCCGTGGACTTATAACCTGACGGCTTACTATGAGGACCGTGGCATTTCGGTGCACACCACGTATTACTGGAACGACGATCTCGTCACTCTCAACCCGCCGAACAACGGTATCGCCGTCCCGATCCGAGCCGACTCGCGCGGACAATGGGATTTGTCGGCGAGCTACGCGATACCGTTTCGTGACAATGATTACAAAGTCACGCTCGACGTGTTGAACATCACCAACGAGCAGTTACGGTCGACTTTCGGCTACGACAATGCAACGTGGCAGCTATTCAACCCGGGCCGGCAGATTCTGCTCGGCGTTCGAGCGGCATTCTGAGCCGCTATCATGTGAGGATGAAACAACCATTCGTTCGCACGGGCGGCGCCTTCTGGGCGCTGCTCGCAGCATCCTTATCCTTCTGCGCATCCGCCGCGCCGCTGCCCGTGCTCAGGGAGCAAGGTTCCGCCACGCAGCTCATCGTCGACGGTAAACCGTTCCTGATCTTGGGCGGCGAGCTCGGTAACTCTTCCGCTTCCAGTTTCGAGTATCTGAAGCCGCATTGGGCGCGCTTCTCGGCCATGAATCTCAATACCGTGCTCGCGACGGTCTCGTGGGAGCTCATCGAGCCTACGGAAGGGCGGTTCGACTTTGCTTCCGTGGACGGTCTCATTCGCGAGGCGCGCGCCCACGATCTGCGGCTCGTGTTGCTGTGGTTCGGCAGTTGGAAGAACAGCATGTCGAGCTACGTGCCGGCGTGGGTGAAACGCGATCAGTCGCGTTTTCCGCGTGCGCGGTTGCCCAACGGCGAAGGCATGGAGATCCTCTCGCCACTCAGTGCCGCGAATCGTGACGCGGACGCCAAAGCTTTTCGTGCAGTACTTGCGCATCTCAAGGACATCGATAGCGCTCGCAACACGGTCATCATGGTCCAAGTCGAAAATGAGGTCGGCATGTTACCGATGGCCCGAGAATATGGAGAGCTTGCGGACCAGTCGTTTGGCGGCGCCGTGCCGGCCGAACTGATGAGCTATCTGATTGCCCGCCGAGCGACGCTGGTCTCAACCTTGCGCGCGCAATGGGAAAGGCAGGGCGCTAAAACTTCGGGCTCATGGGTCGAAGTGTTTGGACCGGGCGTTGCAACGGAAGAGCTCTTCACGGCTTGGTCGCTCGCGCGATACGTCGAGGTTGTGACCGCCGCCGGCAAGAATGCCTATCCGATTCCGATGTACGTGAATGCTGCGCTGAATCGCCCGGAAAAGCTTCCGGGAGAGTATCCAAGCGGAGGGCCGGTGCCGCATTTGATCGATGTTTGGAAAGCCGGCGCGCCTTCCGTCGACTTCTTGTCGCCGGATATTTATTTCCCGAACTTCGTCGAGCTGGTTGGCCACTACGATCGGCCTAAGAATCCACTATTCATTCCTGAAGCCAATCGCGCGGGGCTGCCTGAAATCGCCGCGAATGCTTTCTTCGCCGTGGGCAGGCACGAAGCGATCGGTTTCAGTCCGTTTTCCATCGAATCGATCTCGGACAAAGAGTCGGAGCGCCTGACTCAAGGTTACGGCGTGCTGCGCCAAATTGCGCCGATCGTTTTCGCCAACCAAGGTAGCGGTCGAACGCTTGGGTTTCGCCCGGTTGTTTCCTACGACGGCACGGTGAGCGATCAGCCGCAGAAATTCGCGCTCGGCGACTTTGAATTCACGGTGTCGTTCATTGACCGATGGACGCCCAGGGAGCAGCAAGTGACGACCTCGCACGGTGGGCTCATCGTGCAACTCGCTCCCGAGGAATTCTTAGTGGCGGGATCGGGCTTTTCGCTTGCATTCGCCGCGATTGGCCCAGGGCCGTCGGTCGTCGGCATCGACAGCGCCTGGGAAGGGCGCTATGTCAATGGCGCTTGGGTTCCGGGTCGGTTGCTCAACGGCGATGAAACCCATCAAGGCCGCTTGCTGAAGATGGCGCGCGAACGGTTTGGTATACAACGCCTGAAGCTGTATCGATATCACTGACCGCGGCTTGTATACACTGTCGCGCAAATGCTCAGACAGGTTGCGACTTGCCTTCGTTCGCTGGGCCTGCTGGCGCTCGGCCTGACCAGCGGCGCATCCGGCCGCGAGGCCTGCGCCGCCGAGCCCCCCGGGTCGACGGCAAATTCTTCGGCCATCTTGTTGCAGCCGGCCAGAGTTTGGACCGCCGACGATGCCGGCACCCACGAAGGCTGGGTCGTGCTCGTACAAGGCAACCGCATCGCGTACGTCGGCGCCGAGAATGCGACCCGCGTGCCGCAACAGGTTCGGCGCATTGTCTTGCCCGGTGCGACGCTGCTGCCGGGCCTCATCGATGCCCACTCGCACTTGTTCCTACATCCCTACAACGAGACGTCTTGGGATGATCAGGTACTGAAAGAGCCCGTGCCGTATCGCACACTCAAGGCCGGCGAGTTTGCGAAGGCCACGTTGCTTTCGGGTTTTACGACGTTGCGCGATCTTGGCACCGAAGGCGCGGATTATGCGGATGTCTCACTCAAGAACGCCATCGCCGCAGGATGGCTTCCCGGGCCGCGGTTGTTCGTTGCCACGCGTGCCATCGTTGCGACGGCATCTTATGGGCCTGCGCCGCGGAGCTTGAGATCCGACATTTGTTGCAGCCCGCAGGGTGCGCAAGAAGTGAGCGGTGTACCGGATGTCATCCGCGCAGTGCGCGAGCAGGCCGGCCGCGGCGCGGATTGGATCAAAGTATATGCCGACTATCGATGGGGTCCAGACGGCTCGGCGCAGCCGACTTTCACTCAAAGTGAGCTGGACGCGCTGGTCGATGCGGCTCATACATCGGGCCGGCCCGTGTCGGCCCACTCGGCAACGGCCGAGGGCATGCGGCGGGCCGTGCTCGCGGGCGTGGATTCCATCGAGCACGGATACGGCGGCACCGATGAGGTGTTCAAGCTCATGGCCAAACGCGGCGTGGTCTACTTGCCGACGCTCACCGCCGTCGAGTCGACCTCGATTTATTTCCGCGGTTATGTGCCGGGCCAGTCGCAGCCGACAGAAGCGATGAACCAGGCGCTGCAGGCGTTCTCCCGCGCCATGAAGGCCGGCGTGATCATTGGTTGCGGCAGCGACGTGGGTGTGTTTGCGCACGGCACGAGCTACCGCGAGCTGGAATGGATGGTGCGCCTGGGCATGACGCCGGTGCAGGCACTTTCGTCAGCAACTACGGTGGATGCGAGGTTGCTGCGCAAGGAAAACGAGATCGGCCGCGTTCATGAGGGTTTGCTCGCAGACTTGATTGCGGTGAAAGGCGATCCGACGCGCGATATTGCGGCAATACGTAGTGTGATGTTTGTGATGAAGAATGGCGTGGTGTATCGCGGAGAGTGATGCTGTGTGCGTCGCCTCATTCGATAACGCATGAGCTCGGCCCATGCGGTCATCGGTCTCAACTCACTTGTGAAATTGGACGGCGTGCGCGGTTAGGGGCGGGGCCTGTGGATTGGCGAAAAGTGATCGAAGCGGGCAACGAGTGCGGGCGCGGGTCCGGTGGCTCGCCGCTCAACTGACGGATTAACAGCTCGGCGGCTTTGGCCGCCATGCCGGGAATCGGCTGACGGATCGTTGTGAGCGGGGGCCATACCTGGCGCGCCAGCGGCACATCATCGAAGCCGGCAACGGATAAGTCTTCGGGGACTCTGAGTCCCAGGCCATGAGCCACGGCCAGAACGCCTGCCGCCATCTCATCGTTACTGGCGAAGATCGCCGTCGGCCGACGCATGACCGGCACGTTCAGCAGTTTGCGCGCGCACTGTTCGCCGGACACGTGCGAGTTGAACCCTTGAACGACCAGGCTCTTATCCAAGCGCAAGCCGCTCGATCGCAGTCCATCTACATAGCCTTTGTAGCGGTCCGCAACGGCCGCGTGGTCCGGATTGCCGATCACGAAGCCGATGCGCTGATGTCCCATTGCCGCCAATTGTTCGGTCATTGATGCGCAACTTTCGCGATCGTTTGTATACACACTGCGATATTCGTCGGAGTGTTTGGCGGGCGAGATGCGAACGTACGGAATTTTCTGGCTGTTCAGGACTTGCGTGACGGCGTTCAGGTCCGACAACGGTGGGGTGAGAATCACTCCGTCCGCACGCGAGTGACGCACACTAGACGTTACATCGTCGGCGAGCAGCGGGGATTTGTAGTCGCAAGGCTGCATTACGACTTGATAGTGAGCGGCTCGGCAAGTCTCGAGCACGCCGGCCAACACGCCCGTTGCGTAGTAGTCGCACGATACGTCGTAAAGCAATCCGAGCAAATACGATCGGCTACCGCCCAAGCCCCGAGCAGAAGGGTTTGGGTGGTAGTCCAATTTCTGTATGACCCGCATCACGCGCTCTCGCGTGTGCGGCTTCACGGTCTTTACGTTGTTGATGACCCGTGAAACGGTTTTGATCGATACCCCCGCGCGTTCGGCGACATCGATGATCGTGGCATTCGGCATGGCTGCCGTGACGATGGCTCGCCGCACGCCCGAAATCAATAGGTCATGCCGAAACCGTAGGGATATAGCGGATCGTAATTCCGATCGCCGCGATTCACGCTCGTTTGCTCGCCCGTGCGTGGCCAGGAGAACGACAACTTGCCTGAGAAGTTGTAATTCACCGCGCCGTCGGCCTTGCGGAATAGGACATCCGCGATGCCCGCGCCCTCGGTGCCGGGCCACCACGCGACGACGAATGCGTCGGACGAATCGATTTCCGGTGAGACGGCAAGCGGTCGCCCGGTGAGAAACACCGCGACAACGGGAATTCCAGCTTCTTTCAGTCGGCGGAGCAGGGCCAAGTCGGCCTGAGCACTTGCGATGCCGGCGGCGCCCGCTGCAGAGCCTGTTGCGCCGTCCGTGCCGCTTGCGCCATTCGTGCCGTTTGTCCCGCTCGTGTGGGGCGGGGTTCCTGCTGCCGCGGTACCCACGGAACCTTCATCGGCAAGGCTTGCACCAGGGCCGAGCAGCGATGCAACCTGCACTTGCGGCGCGGGCTGAGGGCTTGGGTTCGCCGCCTCCACCGCTGCGGCGCGCCGTGCCGAGCCGTAGTCGACAGTAGGGATATCTCCATGCCATTCGGCATAGGGATTCTCACCGAACACAACGATCGCTACGTCAGGCTTTGATTGATAACGCCCCTCCACGCTGAGGGTGGCGGTTCCCCCGGCTTGTGTCACCGCCGTTCGAATACCGGCAAAGATGGACGTGGCGCCTGGGAAATCAGCATTCCGATTGCCGGTGCCTTGCCAGGTGATCGTCCAACCGCCGGACTGCTTGCCGATATTGTCCGCGCCATCGCCGGCGACGAGCACATTCGCCCGCGGCGCGAGCGGTAACACGCTATTCGCGTTTTTCAACAACACGAGCGACTTGCGAACAGCCTCGCGCGCGACCGTTCGATGCTCCGGCGCGCCGATCACTGCCCGCTTGCCTGCGAGCGTGCGCGAGGATGGCCGACCTTTCTCGAACAACCCCGCTCGCAGTTTGACGCGCAGAATTCGGCTCACAGCGTCATCGATGCGTGACTCAGGAATAATGCCTGCCCGCACCTGCGACACCGTGTTGGAAAGAAAGGACTTCCATTCCGTGGGCACCATGAAGAGATCGATGCCCGCATTGACTGCGACCGGGCACTTGTCTTTGGCGCACGCCTGCACTTCATCGACACCGTCCCAGTCGCTCACGACAAGGCCATCGAAGCCGATTTTGGCTTTCAGCACATCCGTCAGCAGATATCGGTGGCCATGGAGCTTGAGGCCCTGCCAAGTGTTGTACGAGACCATCACCGTCTGCGCGCCGGCCCGTAACGCGGACAGATAGCCTTGCGCATGTATAGTGAGCAAATCCGCTTCTGAGGTTCGATTGTCGCCCCGGTCCACGCCATTCAGCGTGCCGCCATCGCCGATGTAATGCTTTGCAGTCGCAAGGATCCGGGTGTTGTCCAAGAACGAAGGCTGACCGGGCACGCCTTGCAGTCCGTGAACCATGCGGCCCGCATAGTCGCGAACGATTTGCGGATCCTCGGAATAGCCTTCATAGCTGCGGCCCCAGCGATCGTCGCGTACGACGGCGACAGTCGGCGCAAATGTCCAATCGATTCCGGTCGCGGCCACTTCCGCCGCGGTGGCCGCACCGATGCGTTCGAGTAACTCAGGGTCGTGCGCGGCGCCGAGCGCGATGTTTTGCGGAAAGAGGGTAGCGCCAATGACGTTGTTGTGCCCGTGCACGGCATCGACTCCCCACATCACTGGAATCGCCGGGGCTCCGCCGGATGTATCCATTGAAGCGTCATAGTACTGGTCCGCAAGCCGCACCCAATCCGAGATGGCCGCATGTTTGTCATTACTGGGCCATGCACCGCCGCCATTGAGAATCGAGCCAAGCCGATATGTCTTCACGTCTTGCGGCGTGATGTTGCGAATATCCGCTTGCACCATCTGCGCGACTTTTTGCTCGAGCGTCAGTTGGGCGAGCAGCTCCGCGATGCGTGCTTCGACTTTCGAATCGCGAGCGACTTCGCTTGTCACTTTGGGCCATACGGGCGGAATTTTTTTATTTCCTGCACCCCCCAAATTGTTAGCTTCCGCCGCCAACTCTTTCTTGCCAGTGTCCAAGCCACCACCGCCACTCTTTACAGAGTCGCAGCCACCCATAACCAAACAACAGGAAACCACGAGCGTAAGCCAACCATCGCGATTTGCGAGAGCACGGTCGATGAAAGCCATGGATCAAATTCCGCTATGAGTCCTGCGGCGAGGCCGTTCCGGAGTGCAAGTTGGGGGACTTTTCCGGAACGACCAAGCCGCGGACGATTGTGCCGGCTGTGAGCTTAAAAACCTACGTTCACACGGACGCCGTAAGTTCGGGGGGGATTGAACACAAACTCTTGTGAACCGCCATCGATAGAGGCCTGCGTGGCATGTGCTTCATCGGTGACGTTGTTCACGAAGAGATTGAGTCGCATATTGCTCCCGTCCCGCGTGTAGCCCACGCCGAGATCCAAGTGAGCGAAGCCATCCACTCGGTCGTACAAGCGATTCAACTCCGCTCCATAGCCTGTCGCTAAGCCGGTGGTATTGACGGTGGTGACTACGCGCGCACCGTTCTCCCCCGGGCCGCCGTTATAAGCAGTGGTGAAGTAGCGGCTCTTGTAGGTGCCCGATACGATCCAGTCGACCGCGCCCGTCGGTATCGGAATGGTCTGGCCCAGCCGCAGATTCAAAGTGACCGGCGGTGTCAGCGGCAACTCGTTGCCGCTGAGATCCACCAGCAACGGGCCGCTTACCGGATTGTTGCGTCGATTGTCGTTGACGATCGAGCCACTGTCGTACTTCGTATCCTGGAACAAGAGCGTTCCCGCGACATTGAAGCCGTGATCCAGATTGTATGCAGCGTCGAGTTGCAATCCCTTGTTCTGCGACTTGCCGATATTCTGGTTCAACGTGATCTGAGAGCAGGGCGTTGCCGGGTTCGAGTCCCGGCAACCCGCGTCGTTCGACGTATCGTTATCCAACAGCTCGATGCCCACCAATGTGCTGAACACCTGATCCGTGTACTTCGTGTAGTAGATTGAGCCATTGAGGACCAGCGGCCGCCCCGCCAGATCGATGGTGTTCTTCGAGCCGATTTCGACCATCGTTGCCTTCTCCGGGCCGACCGGCGGTGTATACAAATTCGTACCGGGGCCGGTGTCGAGGTCGACGGTGTCGTTGAAGCTCGGCGCCTTGTTGCCGGTGGCAATCAGTGCGTACACCAAGTTGGTGTCGGTTAGATCGAAGCCGACGCGGAAACGCCAGTCGATGTAGTTATCCGAGTTTTGACCGGACTGCACCGTTGCGCCGCCGCTATCCGCACCCAGGCCGGTAAAGCTGGCGCATGAATTGCCGAACTGGCTCGCCTGCACGCACTGGTTATTTAGAAACGAGTCCAAGGTATCGTTGATGCCATACGACTTCACGCCCGCGCGATAGAGCGCGATCATGTCGTTGACGGTGTTGGGTATGCCGTCACCATCCGCATCCGGGTTGCGCAATGCGCGGCTTAATCCCGTCATTGCGAAGCCCGGCGTTCCCGTGCGCATCGCAACTCCGCCGGTATCCAGATTCGCGATGTAGTTGAAGCCCGTGCGCTCCTTGCTTTCATCCGAATAGCGGGCACCGGCCGTCAGGCGCAAACGCTCGGTCGCCGCGAACGTGATATCTGCGTAAGCGGACTTCGATTCGCCGATCGTCGAGCCCTGATTGAATTCCAGGAACCCAATACTCGTGTTGTAGTCCAGTGGAATGCCGAGAAAGACTTCCTGCTCCTCTTTGAACCTGTACAAACCCAAGGCCCAAGTCCAACGATCGGCGGAATCAGGAGACGTGAAGCGCAACTCGTGAGTGCGGCTCAGGGACTTGGTATCCCAATCGAGTTGGCTGTAGTTGCCGTAAATGCGCTCCTGAATGAAGGCCTGCTGGCGTTCGATAGGATCCGTCAGCGAGACGAGCCCGCCGCTGTTAGAAATCTGCACCTGCTCATCGCCGTCAAAGTCGAGAGTTCTGCCACCGGTGGGTAGTGCCGCGGTGTAATGCAGATCGCGATAGCCGCCGATGTACTGAACATTCACGAAGTCCATCTTGTATGTGGCGTTGAGAGTGGCGCCCCAATTGTCGGTGTCCTGCACCGGCGAAAAGCCCACTGCATTGACCCTGCGAGGATCGCTCACATCGTTGAAATTCTGGCCCGTGGATGAGTAGTTGAACATGTCCACGCCGCGCGAGCCGGTGCCCTTGGACTGCAGATAGTCGCCGGTCAACAAGACGGACAATTGATCGGTTGGCTGCACGAGGAAGTGCGCACGACCACCAATGTCATCTTGGGATTCCCAGCCCAGCACGTTCGAGAGCGGGCCCGTGTTTTTCACGTACGCATTGTGAGTGGAGGAATACACGGAGAATCGCGCTGCCGCGATCTCTCCCACCGGCACGTTCAACGCGCCGCGAAGCTCTTTCTGATCGAAATTGCCCACGGAGTATTCGCCGTAG
>Ga0307515_10002926_pt1 | contig 36216 bp, 17 predicted proteins | sample 17_EM_MG_FD_194513 | JGI IMG/M metagenome (GOLD analysis project Ga0307515, IMG submission 194513) | Populus trichocarpa ectomycorrhiza microbial communities from riparian zone in the Pacific Northwest, United States - 17_EM | ecosystem: Host-associated > Plants > Roots > Unclassified | place... | reverse complement strand
TTCACCACAGACTACTTCATGGTTCTTTCATCGCATACTATGATGATTTTTCAATACCCGGTTAGACTACCAGTGCCACATATCTACAAGATGGTCTTTTGACCTTTCACTATGCACCTTAATCTTAATTTCCACGTTCCACATGATTGGTGTCCAGAGTACTTGATTTTGCTTTCCTTCAATGCATCAAGCCATGTCAAATCCTCCTCGATAAGGCTAGCTTCCCACTTAGCAATTCAGCATATGTATGTATTGGGCCCACATGTCCAGCTCTTTTTTCTTCAGCACCATCGCCCACCAAGATGACCTCCAAATGCCTTCTCTATCATGCAATTTATCTCATTATATCACCACCTGCACCACGTTTAGCTCAAATCTTAATGATTGGACTCTACTGTTGCATCCATAATGATTAAATTACTAGAAACCAAGTCTGAAATCATCCTGATCACGTTTATGATTTGATCAAAACAAATCTAGCTTGATGAATAGCCTAGATTCCATCATAAATCTAGTTGCATATATATAGGATCACCCACATTGTATCCTATCCCTTGACTCAGCTTGGCTTCACGTGACTCAACTCAGCTAGCTAGGGTGTTTGGTAGGACCCACTTTGATGACATGTCATCTCACTAGACACTAAATAGATGGTGACGTGGCATGCCAACCATGCATGTTGACGTGGTGTGCTGATGTTTCTGAGCAAACTTTGACCAGCCTATATGACTTAATTTGTTTTAGCTTCAATTTGCACGCCGTTTTCACCGTTGTGCTTCTCTTGGTCCTCTTCACAATGGTATGTGCAAAAACATATTGCGACCACTTTCATTACCAGGCAAAGATCAAAACACTACTATTCATTACCATGCCCTAATATCAATTTGTTACGGATTGGATGCTAAAATATTGCCCATAGAGGGACTCAACACAATATTTTTATGTAGTTCGTACAACTTGCCTACATATATGAAGAAACCAATTTTATTAGATTGAGAAAACAAGGTTTTACTACAATGAAGGAGGAGGTACACACTCAACTCAACTCTCATTTCTCCCAGTCAGCTTGTCACTACAAGCTATTGCCCAAGACAACCCCTTCTGCTGCCAAAGCAGCTCTCTCTCCCACTCCTTTTGTTCTACTTGGCTGTATCAACTTTTCTCTCAAACTCTCTATTTATAGATAAGATGAGAGCCTTACTTATGGCTCTTCTAGCAGCCAACTGCCATCATTTATGCTGCTGCCAACTACCACCAATATTAATGTGCTGCCATTTGTGTCACGGTCCAACAGAAATTGTAAACAGAAATTAACGTAATGAGAGCTTTTGCACACATATTCTTCAGTGATTTAACTGGTATTTTTGGAACAGTTTTTCACCTATAAACACATAATCAAATACTTCTCTAACCCAACTTCTATGCATCCTTTTGATAACCCGGCCCAGAATGCTTCTGTTCACCCCTGATCAATCTCATTTTCTTTCTCCTTCGGTTCTCAATTTTGCTTTTTCATATTTTAATCCTCATATTCATCCATATCTTTGAAAAGTTTTCTTGAGTCCATATGGGTGCTGCTCCATCATCTCCCTATATTTACGAGGTGCTCTTGAGTTTTAGTGGTGTAACATATTCCACAACGGGTTCGTTTCTTACCTCCATAGTGAAATGACAATGTGAGCACTTTACATGTTCTTCAGATCAGATGAGAATAATATTCTAAGAGTAGAAGACATTGAAAGCATAGGGACAGGGACAACAATACAAATGTCGAAAATTTCAGTGATTGTGTTCTCAAATGACTTTGCTTCGTCGGAATGTTGCCTAGATGAATTAAGTTGTGTTGATCATGTAACGTAGGAGAGCTGCTGGACACATTGTTCTGCCTGTTCTATGATGTGGATCCAGATCATGTTGCACAACAAACAGGGAGTTATGCCACTGCTTTTGATGACCATGGAATTAACTTCAAGGATGATGTGGGTAAGGTGCAGAAATGGAGGGTAGCTCTAGCAGAAGTTGCAGGTCAGCGGGGAGGGACGGTTTTAAGAGACAGGTAATCCATGGTATAAGGTATTTTTATGCCAACTTATATCATATAAATTTTGATACTTAATCTATAGAAGATTTACTATTTTTTTTCTTCTATAAAATGGCGTATTTTAGTTTTAAAATTGTTATATTTTAACCCAAAATCAATAACTATTTTATAATTTTTATTATAAAACCTAGCTCAAGATTAGAGTTGTAGGTTATTCGTTTGGGTCTTAAAGTTTTTTTATTTAAAAAAAAAAAACACTTAAAACGACTTTGACTTAGGTTTCAATTTTTTTTAAAATATTTAAAGTGATGTTATTTTATGTTTTTATTAAAAAAAATATATCAAAACAATATTATTTTTAATAAATAAAAAAAATTAATATAAAACCTGACTTAAATTAAATTTTAAGTTGCAAAGTTAACTTACCAACCACACAAAGTTTGATAACTATAAATGATTTTTATATCTCATCATGTTTTTTTGAACCCTTCCAACCTCAAATTTTTATATCTTCGCCTTGGATTGTATGCATGAAGATGAAGAATATTTATTTATTCAAATATTATTCAGAAGGTCGTTCGACCCATTGTAAAGAAAAAGAAGGAATCCACTCTTCAGTTTTATTATGTGCTAGGAATAGTTACTAGTGCATATATATATATATATATGTCGAGGACAGGGATGGCCTTATTCATACTCTTTTCTCATAGAGAGATGACAATTTCACGCTATACCGATTCAAAGGGATCTCGAATAATGGGTAAAAACTTTTGGGTCGAGCTTGAATTCGAATTGAGTTCTGGTAAAACTTGAAGGCAAAAAAAAAAGAAAAAAGAAAAAAAAGGGTTTAATTATATCATCATCTAATTAACTTTATGTTACGTCTCTTTCACTACATACAATAATACACACATACAAGTTGATGTGTGTTTGTTTTATAATTCTTTATGATGACATAAGAGTAGTGTATAGAAATTTAAATTTACAATATAGTTGCTTTAATTATGTTATCATATTATATATAGACACATACTCTTTTCATGAAACCAATAATCATCTTCTCTTGAAAATCAACCATAAATTATAGTCAAAACAAAATGTTAATAAAACACTATCTAATTTTTTAAGATTTTTGGGGGTTTATGAACCTCTTATTAAACTTGGAGATATTATGTGAAAAACTATTTTGAGATAAATATAAAAAATAATTGGAAACACAATATTTATTGAAAAAGAGAGGTAAATGGCAAATATAAGTGTAAGGCCATGATAAGAGGCCCATGAATTAAGCAAGCAAACCATAATGGCAAATCTATTAGCCTAGACTTGATTTCACTTTCACCCCGAAGGCCCAAAGTCATAAACATTTTAGCTGCCTGAAAGACAGCAAGAAAACTAAACAGAGCAACTCCTCTGCTTCTTCCATTTTGCACGAAGGAAGCTTCAAAAGGTGTGATTTTCATCTCAACTCTCTTGCACTTCAAATGCTTTCTTTTACTATTGTTCTTGGTCTTTTTCTGTTGTCGTGCAAAACCCATGTTTCTTTTTTGCTTATAAAGCTTGTGGTTATACTATTCAGGGCTCATCTTTTAAAATAGTAGAGAATTATAAGTTATAGTAGATAAAGGAGCAAACTTTATCGGAAAAAATGTATTTTTCCCCTCATAGAGAGAGAGAGAGAGAGAGTATATCTTGTTAATGTTGTGTTGTATTTAGATATTTGTTCATTTGGTGATATAAGTTGATATCATTTTAGTATGTTTTTGAGCTTCTGTTTATTAAAGTTTGTTAATAACAATGAATCTAAGTAGATAAAGACTGAGTCTTTTTATGATTAGCTGATATGGGTTTTCTATGTTTTGGTTTTGTGTTGCAGTTACTAGATTGTTTTGATGGATTGAGTGGCCTGCTTTCTATGTTATTAAGCTCTTTTTTAATTAAAAGAAAGTGTTTCTTGGAACGTAGTTTTCATTTGGGTAAGAGCATTTTGAACCCGATTTCTGATGATGTTGTTCTTAGAGCTATTTGTGTTAATCTCAAACAAAGGAGATGGAATTTCTTGGAGAAAAATTTGGCGAGTCTAACAAATGCATTAGTGAGTCGTGTTGTTTGTGAGTTTCGGAACACGCCTCAGTTAGTTTTGGAGTTTTACAATTGGGTTGGAGAGAAAAAGAGTGTTTTGAACTCTTTGGAGATTTCATGCAGTGTAATTCATGTTCTGGTTAATTCGAGGAGATATGACGATGCCTTGTCTCTTATGGGGAATTTGATGACTGTAAATGGCTTATCTCCTCTGGAGGTTCTAGAAGCATTGAATAATAGTTATGGAATCTATGAATCAAGTCCTGCTGTTTTTGATGCATTGGTTCGTGCTTGTACTCAAATAGGGGCTACTGTGGGTGCTTATGAAGTGATCAAGAAGTTGCAAATAGAGGGTTGCTGGGTTACAATTCATGCCTGGAATAACTTTTTGAGCCATCTCATTAAGGTGAATGAGATCCATAGGTTTTGGATGGTGTATAAGGAAATGGTTTCTTATGGGTATATGGAGAATGTAAATACTTTCAACTTGGTTGTGCATGCTCTTTGTAAGGATTGTAAATTACAAGAAGCACTGTCTGTGTTCTATCGAATTCTGAAGAGTGGTATTTGGCCTAATGTTGTTACTTTTAACATGATGGTTGATGGAGCTTGCAAGATGGGTGACATGGACCTTGCCTTGAAGCTTGTTAGGAAGATGGAAATAATGTCTGCAGGATCTATCAAGCCCAATTCTGTAACTTATAACAGTCTCATCGATGGGTTTTGCAAAGTAGGGGGGATAACTGTGGCAGAAGAACTTAGGAATGAAATGATGAAAATAGATATTGAGCCTAATGTGAGGACCTATGCAACCATGATTGAAGGGTATTCACGAGCAGGGTGTTTGGAGGAGGCACTTAGGTTATGTGATGAAATGGTGGAAAGGGGATTGCTGCCGAATTCTGTGGTGTATAACTCAATTATGCATTGGCTTTACATGGAAGGAGATGTGGATGGAGCTTCTTTGGTATTCACTGACATGTCAGATAAGCAGATACCCCTTGATAAATTCACCTGTTCAATCCTCACAAGGGGTCTTTGCAGAAATGGCTATATAACCAAAGCTCTTAAATTCCTTAACCAAGTTCTAGAAAATAACCTCATTGAAGATGCATTTTCACACAATATTCTTATCAATCTCTTATGCAAAAGCAACAACTTTGCTGCAGCCAGGCAACTGTTGGCCAGGATGTATGTACGTGGCTTGGTTCCTGATGTTGTTACATTTGGTACTTTGATCGATGGGCACTGCAAGAAAGGGAACATTGAAAGTGCAGTTCAGGTCTATGACAAAATGGTGAAGGGTGAGGAAAAACCCAACTTGTTAATATACAATTCTATTATAAATGGTTTATGTAAGGATGGATTGGTGGATGTTGCAAGATCTTTGGTAGATGTATTACAGAGGATGGGTTTAGTTGACACCATAACTTATAACACCCTGATAAATGGATATTTCAACTGTGGGAAGTTTGACAAGGCATTTAAGTTATCAACATTAATGCAAAATGCTGGAATTGTAGCAAGCAGTGCCACTTACAACACGTTGATCAAGTTTTTGTGCAAGTTTGGTTGTGTTCAAGAAGCAAAGGAACTGATGATGATGATGGTCCTACGGGGTGTGCTTCCCGATAATATAACATATAGAACTCTTGTTATCAACTTCGACAAGAATTGCAGTGCTGAAGAGGTAATTGAATTGCATGACTCCATGGTGCTTAAGGGAGTTGTTCCTGATAAACTAACATATGAAAACATTGTTAGCCCACTTCTTCAAGAAGAAAGTGCAACCAGCTGAGTTTTGGTGCGGCTGAGTGAGCATTCTGTGTAGAAAGAAGAAAACACAGGCCAAAATTCTGTTCTTTAATTTCTGTTGTTCAAATCAAGAATTTGTTGAGCTTACAAAGAATTAGGGGATTGCAAATGTACTTTCATTCTTACTTCCAGTTAAACTGCTGTTTCCATATATAAGACACTGGATTCAGGTTTTTTCAGTTTTGTTCTCTTTACTTCATTGATACTGGTTTAAAGTAGTTCTGAATTAGTTCTTGATGCAAAACATGGGTACTAAGTATTGAACTCAAATAAAATTCATGTTGCATTCAATAAAATGCATTCTATTTGCTGTGATTGTGAGAAGCCATAATTTGCCCTTTCAAAACTCTATTCATCATGTTACTAAACCCTTACAATTTATTTTTTCAGATGTATAGGGAGTAGTGAAGTTACTTCTAGTTATAATTCAAGATATTATATATATCTTATATATGATTTTTAGATGATTACACCAAATTTATTTGGCTTTTTCCACTCAAACAAAATCCTAAAGTTGAAAATATTTTTCTTTAATTTTCAGAAGTATGTTGAAAGACATTTTGATACCAAAATTAAAGTAGTTCAAACTAATCAGGTAATGAATTTTGCCATTTAAATAATTAATTTGAATCATGTGGAAATGATCATCATATTACATGCCCTTGTACTTATTAACAAATGAATTCTGCTGAAAAATGTCATCCTTAAAATATTGAAATAGGTTTTGCTCTATTAGTTAACTCAAATCTTCCACAACGATATTAGGAAGATGCATTTCAAACGTCAATATATATCATAAATCAATTACCTATAAAAATTTTAAAGAATCAATAATCTTCTGAAAAAACCTATAAAAAAACAAAATTATAACTTCATGCATGTTTTTGGTTGTGCTTGCTGTCTTAATCTATGACCATACAATTATTATAAGATTGTTTTTTCGCTTAAAAACTTGCATCTTTGTTGGTTACAGTCTCTAACATTAGGTTATAAATGTCTTAACATGTCTATAAAAAAAATCTATGTTTCTAGACACGTAGTCTTTGATGAATCGCTCTTTCTATATATAAAATCTAACTCCTCCTACTATCCTAAACAATTTCTCTCCCATTATCTATAAATCCTTTATACACATATACTCTAAATTATTTTACAAGTACTAAACTTTCTCAACCTAGAGCAACACCAACTATATTTGATCAGTTGTAAAACGACATAGCCATGGTACATCACCTTATAGATGTTGTCAATACTATAGAGATCCATGCACTTTCAAACTCTAACTTTTGTTACTGACCCATGTAGTTCTACTTCCAGTAACACAACAACTTCTACTTTACATAGAATGACCACAAGGTCATAAACCATCAATCTCAAACTAAAGACATCTTATGCTGGATATATCAAGTACCATTTTCCTCATGTACTTATTGCTAAAGCAACCTTTATTTTTTATGAGCCCACATGCTATACAAAAGCCTTTAAATAACCTCATTGGCATGAGGTGATGGCTAATGAATTCAATGTTCTCATTCAAAATGGCACTTGGGACATGGTTCCACCATAAAAAGATCATGATTTTATTGGCAACGAGTGGGTCTTTCATGTTAAAAGATGAACCAATGAAAGCATTGAATGTTTTAAGACATGTCTTATTGTAAAAGACTTCCATCAACAAAAAGGTGTTAATTATATATACACATTTAGTCTAGTAGTTAAACCAAACATAGTTTGCTTAGTTATCTTTAATTAATGACAATTGCATCAACTAGATATTCACAATGGCTTTCTTTTAGAAGATGTCTATATGCAACAACCACAAGGGTTCATTCACCCTAATTATCCATTTCATGTTGTAAATTAAGAAGAAGTCTCTATAGTTTTTAGCAAGCCTTAAGGGTTTGGTTTTCAAAACTTATAGATCAACTCACTCATATAAATTTATAGGCTTTAAAGAAAATGCCTCTCTATATGCTCTATCTTAAGATAAAATTCACATCACCGTTCTCATTTATATTGATGATATCATTATCACTGGCTCTAATATAAAACCAATTGATCAGTTGATCTATCAATTGTCAATGGTCTTTCTAATAAAGGATTTAGAGCATCTATCTTTCTTTCTTAGTGTTGAAACTTTACATCACGATCCTGACATTTTTCTCACCTAAATAAAGTATGTTGCAAACTTACTCATAAAAGTAAACATGGATAAAACAAAACCTTATGCAATACCGATGTCTACCACCAGTCACTTATCCAAATTTAAAAGATCTAAATTCAATGATCCTTAATTCTACAAAATCACTGTTAGAGCCCTATATTATGTTGGATTTATACATCTAGATATTGCATAGAATTTTCACTATGTCAATAAATTCAAGCACCAACCAATGGATGCTCATTGGCAAGTAATAAAGAGAATTCTTCAATATCTCAAACACACAATTTCATTTGGTCTACAACTTACTCCATAGACTAATAAATCCCTTCAAGGATTTAGATGTAGACTAGAAAGGTAACAATGACAACCACAGAAGTGTCGGTGCGTATTGTATTTGTAGACATAATTTTAAGCATCTGAAATTAAACAAGCACATGTATAGAAATATTTGTTTTATTAAAATATATGACTGAGTATAATCTTTATTTAAAATATTCTTGCAAAAAAATAAACAATTCTTTGATTTATCCTTTAGATTTGATATGTGGTAACTTGATTTATTTGTGAAATCAAGTTAAGATTTGTACTTTGCAATAACACGAATTTAGGCATGAATTATATAACGAGATTTGGTAATTTGATGCTTTGAATAGTATCTTTAATTTGTTTTTAAAGTGTTGTTGAAAAAATCTTATAAAATATTTAGACTTGATCCAATAGAGATTTATTATTTGTAGACTTCACTGAAAAAAACTTGAAAGCTTCTGATAATTTCTTTACTTAAAGAGCTTATCTTGAAAAAAAAATTTGGTGCCATCCACTTCAGGAATTGATAGCTTTAGAATAAGAGGAGAGTCCAACAAAGGAAATCAACCGAAAATCACACTAATGACATCGTTTCCCCGCGACGGCCTATCAATATATTTTTGGGTAGAAGCTATGTGCCTAAATCTTGCACTTTTGTACTTACCTTGTTTATTATCTACTTCCATTTCAACTTTGAGAATGCAGTTCCATATATATATCTCATTCTCCAAAAACAAAAGAATACAGTTGCACAGACAGGTTTGCAATTTCAAACAACTCTACAATCTTTATTATGAGAAATAAGAATGAACACTCAAAAAACAGCTGTGCTTAGTTTAGGATAACATGGAAAAACAATACAAATGTTGACAGGCTTGATGAATTTTATTTCTGTCAAAAGAGAGATTCACTACTACATCATCTGGGATAAGAAAGAACAGATGCTTGCGGCTGTGGAGATGTATGGTGATTAACAGCAGGAGTTATCAATGCATGATGAAACTTATAAACGAGGTTTGATTCTACCTCCATTACACCCTCCAACACCTTCACAACTGCTGACATGAGAGGCCTTCTTTCTGGGTCATCTTGCAAACACCAAGCAGCAATCTTTATCATCCTGATTATTTCCTCTCTATCACTCTGCATGTACTGATCATCCAAATTCTCCACAATGTCTATGAGCCTATCTTGTTCAGCTTTCTTCTGTACCATCCTAAGCAAATGATTTTCAGATTCTGGTTGTGTGTGATCAAAATTTCTGCGTGCACAAACTATTTCCAGGAGAACAATTCCGAAACTGTATACGTCAACTTTTACTGTGATGCGACCTGGTGGTATTTTACAACATTCTGGAGCAACATATCCACAGGTTCCTCTGGTTCGGGTTTGAACTTGGCTCGTATCTCTATCAACTAGCTCAGATAACCCAAAATCACAAATCTTGGCATTGAAATTTGCATCCAAGAGAATGTTCAGCGGTTTTATATCGAAATGTATTATTTTCTTCTGGCAGTCTTCATGAAGATAAGCCAGCCCTTTTGCTATGCCAAGTACAACCTTATTTCGGGTCTGCCAATCGAGGCAAGATCCTTGGTCATTCTTGAAAATCCATTTATCCAGGGATCCTTTGTTCATATACTCGAAAACCAAAAGCCCAGATGATTTCTCTGCACAAAATCCTATCAATCTTACCAAATTAAAATGGTTGATGCTTCCAATTGCCTCAACTTCTGCTAGAAATGAACTCATATCTTGGCCTAATCTGTCCAACTTCTTCACAGCAACATGAGTCCCATCTAGCAGTACTCCTTTGAACACAGATCCGGAACCTCCTTTTCCAAGTGTTTCACTGAAATCATGAGTTGCAACACGAAGATCTTCATATGAAAACCTCACAGGCGTTCCTGGGACTTGCCTTATATCATCAGCTTCCAAATCCTCATTTTTCTCAGATTCCTCCCACCACCTCGCCCTCAAAATAAGAATCACTATGAGGAAAATGATGAGAAGAGCACCACCTATTACTCCTGCTATAATCGGTGCCAAGCGTCTTCTTGAAGTAGTATTAGGCCTTGTTTTTGGCAAAGGGCTTGGTGTTTTCTCATCTGGCAAAGGGCTTGGAGGGAATGGCATAGGGCTTGGTGTTTTCTCATCTGGCAAAGGGCTTGGAGGGAATGCCATGGGGCTTAGCGTTTTCACCGTTACGCTAGTTGTAGTTACTTTTGCACTGCTCGATGAATTGGAGCCTTTTGCAGAAGTTTTCGCTGAAGATGTGGGGCTGGTTGCGATGGACTCGGACGTCGAATCAGCGCCATTTGTAGTAGCATTTGCTGAAACTGTTGTGGAGGTTGTGGTGGACTCGGATGCCGAACGTCTTCTTGGAGAAGTAGTTTTTGCTGCAAATGGATGAATCAATCAAAAAGACAATGATGAAAGGACGAAACCATACTTCAACAGGACTGCGTTTTACTTGGAAAGAAATCGAACATCTCTGCATTACCGTAACTCTATAAAGTTTGTCATATATACGTTTCTTTGCAGAAGACATTTTTGTTGGAAGATCAGGAGTCGACAATGGAAGGGATTAGAGATTTGGTTGCTTGAATGTGCAGCTTAGTGATCTTTATTTTATGTTATTTTGATTATTTCACCTGTAACCATTTTCTTTATCTTCTCTGTTTTGTCCGACCTCTTGGGTTGGTTATTTTTACCTTCATTAGGCTTTATCTTTATGGCTTATAAAAAAAAATATGCTTCCCTCGAATTTGGCATGTATATTGGTTAATGCACCAGAGACTATATAAAAATAAAATAAATTATATTTATTTTATTTTTAAAAAAATATAATTAATGACTTGCATTTCATTTGGTTTTCTCATCTAATTCTTAAAATATATTTATTTGGGCATGTATATTGGTTAATACACCAGAGAGACTATATAAAAATAAAAATAAATTATATTTATTTTATTTTGCATTTTATTTGGTTTGCTCATCTAATTCTTAGAATATATATATTTATTTGCTTATAAAAAATAAAAAAATAACTTGACTTCTTACTGCATTAATAAATATTATGGATTTCAAGTGTGGTATAAATTTCTTATAATTTTTGTAATTAGTAATAATAGTTTAAATTTTTATAAGTGATCTCTCATTTACAAATTTCATATTTTACATTTTTATCAATAAAAACAATGATGTTTAGTTAGATTTAATAGTCATTAAAATTATAATACATAAAATTCATTTTTTACTATTATTTGGCATGCACTTGATTGAAATAACGCCTTCCAAATAAATTTTTTATAGTAAGTTCAATATTATTAAATATTGAATTAAAAGTAATATTATTAAAATTAATCCATTGTATTATTTTTAAAAAATATAAAGCTTCCTGACACTCCACATGTGATTTGGGTTTTATAAACTTTAAATTGGAATGTCATTTGCGAGATTTAAAGAATTATATTAATTGTAGTCATGAAGTTTTAATAGTGAATAATCACCGAGGATGTCTTAATCAAAACACTTGATAGAGCTAGGCACCAATTAAAATCAAAAGCCAAAAAGAGGGTGTAAATCAAACAACAAAAGAAAATTAAAATATATAGAATAAGAAAAATTAGTGTATATGCTAGAGATCCACGGTATTATTTTTCAAATTCTTTCCAAAGTCACCATATGAAGCATCCTTTTTTTTTTTTTTTTGTTCTTTTTTAGGATAGAACCAACTTCCATTTTCTGCAATCTTTCTTAACTCTTCATGATTTCATCTAACCAAACTATCCCTAGATATCAAAATGATTTAAAATGGAACACCAAACTCGAAAAAATGCTACAAGATTGAGATATGGTAAATTTACCTGCGCAGAAAATAATTTGGTAATTGACTGATGCACAATAGTGTGGTGATCCAAATGCTTTGCACACACACTTGCACGCATCGATCTCCCCACCGGAACTATTAACCTTGAGCTCTGAAGAATATACCACGTTCGAATCCGCCACGCATCCTACACTTGTACAATTCTGATCAGAAGACCGCAACAAGGAAAGGCGGGCTAAAGGCACAACAAGATTAACATTGAAAAAGAAATAAAATAAAGCCCACCAGAACCAACAAGCTTGAACTCTGGCAATATGGCAGAAGTAGCCGTGCCGTTTCCTGAACATTCTAGTTTGCCAGAACCACAATCACCTGTGATACAGGAGAAATTTCCTGTGGATTCTTCAGTGCAATATGTATGGCCCCAAAAAGGATAACCCCAGGAAACTGGTGCTGATATGGTTTTTGACTGTCCCCTTTGAAGGGAGAAGCTAGAGATAGATGCAGGAGGATCATCTTCATTTGCCAGAAACCCTGGCCATATCGTGTAGTTGCAATTGTTTGTTACTGAAAAAGTTGTTGAAACAACACCTGCTTGCGGATATATAATATGGTTAACAACTTGTTAATTTAGATTCTAGAATTAGAACAGAAAACATATAGAAACATTATTCAATATCCACCAGTTACCTGATATGAATAAATGAGCAATGAAGAAACAGATTAGATCCATAGATTGTGGAGTTCCAAGCTCAGTGAGAAGCAAGTGAGAAGCAAGAAGAGAAATATTTATTGAACACGGGGGGGGACCGGCTTTGTCAAGGACTTAGGTTGTGTTAAAGAGATATATCGAGTTCAGATTTTGAAGCTCAAGCATGGAATACAAGTATGTTTTTTTACACTGCACCAGCAGTACACAACTCATGTATTTAATCTAGAAAAGCTGTGGAAAGATTCCTTCAGAAGTGTCCAATCCATTACGAGCGAAGAGCATCTTCTTCAAGCATGGAGGGGCCGACGTTGTTAATTGTGTTTAAAGTTCAAATAAGCATTTTAACTACTTTACCCGACTTTTAAGATATGAGAATGTTTTCCACACGATGCATTATGTTTACATTACCGACACAAGACTGTACAGATCGTGTTTACATTGAAAAACTGTGAAAACAGAGAAGGAAAAGATTTGCCAGTACTTTATACAAGTGTTTTCCTATAATTATGCTATTCCATATTAGGAATATGAATTACAATAGAAATAGGTATAGTTGACATAACAGGTCTACATATTTGTTTTCTAAACCATTACGTAAACATTGGGATATTATTAATCATTTCTTAACACTTTCCCTCAAGTTGGATAGTGAATGTCGAGAACTCCTAACTTGCGAATCATGGTAGAGAAAATCTCCTTTTCCAATGGCTTAGTGAATACATCCGCAAGTTGATATGCCAAAGTAACGAATTTGGTCATGATTGATCCATCCTGTATTTTATCCCGAATAAAATGACAATCCATTTCTATATGTCTGGTTCTCTCATGGAAAACTGGATTAGCCGCTATATGTAAAGCTGCTTTGTTGTCACAGTGTAGCAATGCTGGTTTCGAATGTAATATCTGTAAATCTTTTAACAATGAACGTAACCAAGATAACTCGCAGCATGTATCTGTCATGGCTTGATATTCGGCTTCTGTTGAGGAGAGTGATATTGTTTTCTAGTCTTTTTGTTCAACAAGAAACAAGTTAAGATCCCAAAAAAACACAATAACCTATAGTGGATCTCCGAGTCATTGGGCAACCAACCCAATCTGAATCACAAAAAGCTCGCATAGACAAATCATTTTGAGAAGAGAAAAACAAACCCTATCCTGGAGCACCTTTCTGATAACGCAACACACGCAAGGGAGCTTCCATGTGTGGTTTGTGTGGTGCATGTATAAATCGACTTAGCACATGTACATAATACATGATATCCAGTCGGGTAATGGTAAAGTAAATTAGACGCTCTACAAGTCGCCTATATTGAGATGGATCTTTAAGTAAATCACTTGCATCTGAGAGTTTTATGTTTTGTTCCATAGGAAAATTCAGAGGTTTAACACCCAAAATCCCACCATCCTTCATAATTTCCAAAGTGTACTTCCGTTGTGAGATAGAAATACATTTTTGTGATCGAGAGACCTCAATGCCCAGAAAATATTTCAAATTGCCCAAATCTTTAATTCGAAAGCGACTATGCAGAAATCTCTTAAGAGTATATATAGCCTTGAGGTCATTACCTGTGATCAGAATATCGTCAACATAATTCAACAATGCGATAAAGGATTTACCATTGCGACACGTGAATAATGACTAATCTGCTTTAGACTGAACATATCCGGCAACTTGAATAGCTGTATAGAATTCAGCAAACCATTGACGAGAAGCTTGCTTTAATCCATACAACGACTTGTTGAGGCGACATACCAAACTCTCCCCCTGTCGCTGAAGACCAGGAGATGGACACATATAAATTCCTTCATGAAGATCACCATGAAGGAAAGCATTGTGCACATCTAGCTGGTGAAGGGACCAATTCTATGCTGCTGCCAGAGCCAATAAACAACGAACGGTAATCATTTTAGCAGTAGGAGAGAAAGTGTCATGGAAGTCGATACCTTCTAGTTGTGTGTAACCTTTCGCCACCAACCGGGTTTTATGACGCTCAATGGTGCAATCTGAATGGCGTTTGATTTTGTAGATCCAGTGGCATCCAATAGGTGTTTTTTCCAGGAGGGAGAGAAGTGAGGGACCAAGTGTTATTAGCTTCCAAGGCTGCCAATTCAAATTGCATGGCAGCTTGCCACTGTGGAAGGGAAGCAGCTTCTGTGTAAGAGCGGGGCTCAATGTCCTGACTAATGGTGGCAACAAAGGAGCAATGCTGTGGTGAGTAACGATGGTAAGAAAGAAAATTACAAAGAGGATATCATGTACCTTTGGGTGGACCAGACGAGGAAGCCAGCGATGGCTTGGGAGACGTTACTTGGTTGCAGATGTAGTCATGTAAAGCGTGAGGAGGGCTATGATGGCGATGAGAACGATGCAAAGGCTACACATGAATCATAGGAGAAGGTGACTGAGTGATATTGGTTGGAACCGAGGGAGAAAAAATTAGAGGGACTAGAGTAGGAGACTCATAATAGGGATGGGGAAGTCTGCAGAATGAGGATCGGGTATGGAAAGAGGCAGGACGGGGGAAGAAGCTATAGATGCAGGTGTTGGTTCAGGAGGTGCAGGAATGGGCGGAGATAATTTGTAAGGGAAAATGTGTTCATAGAAAACAACATCACGGCTAGTGAAAAATTTATGGGTGGTAAGGTTGTAGAGCTTGTAAGCTTTTTGGTCGACCGGGTAACCGTGAAAAACACGTGTAGCTCAAAGAGCAAATTTATGTGTGGCATGCACTTCAGTAGCATATGCAAGACAACCGAAAACTTTAAGATAGGAGTAAGTGGGGACCTTGCCGTAAAGTCTCTCAAAAGAGGTTTGGTGAGAAAGAAGTGGTGTGGATAAATGATTAATTAAATGGACAGCGGTAAGAACACATTCTGCCCAAAACTGCAAAGGGAGATGAGCTTGAAAGTGAAGGGCACGTGCAGACTCAAGGATATGACGATGTTTACGCTCTACAACCTCATTTTGTTGAGGTGTATAAACGTAAGAGTGTTGATAAGTTGTGCCATTTTGTCAAAAACAATTCCCCTCCATTATCAACGCGAATATTTGCGATGGATGCATTAAATTGGGTTTTGACAAAAGAAAAAAAAATATTGTGAGTTAATTTTGTGTTTCATGTTTGTGATGCATAAAGAATACCCATGTAAATCTAGAATAATCATCCACAATTTTCAAAAAATATTTAGCACCGGAAATGGAAGAAATTTTGTAAGGGCCCCAAATATCACAATGAATTAATTCAAACGATCAAATAGAGGAAATTGAACTAGCGAAAAAAGGAATTCGACATTGTTTTGAAAGTGCACAAATATCACAAGCATCATTGATTTTGAAAGAGAAATTGAGTAAATTGTTAGCCATAAAATTTAATCGAGAGGAAGATAAATGCCCTAAACAGCGATGCCACAACTCGGTGGAATAGATGACATGAGAACAAAATGATTTGGTAGCAATGGTAGCAGAGGGTTGAAATTTTGGTGTCGGTGTTGTTGATGCTAATGCAACCAAGTAATAAAGTCTGCCTCATTGTTTACCCAAACCAATCGTCGTCTTCATCGCCAAGTCCTGTAAAATGCACCAATATGAAAAAAAAAGTTACTGAACAATTGAGACATCTTGTAACTCGACTTATAGACATCAAATCCACCTTAAAGGATGGCACACCAAACACATTTTTTAGAGAAATAACAGAATTCAAAGGCAAAGTCTCAATAGATGTAATTGGAGCCTGTTCTCCACTTGGCATAATAATTGGTGGTAAAATAGAATTCTGACGACTATTGACAAGCAAATTCAGAGAAGAAGTGATGCAATCAGTTGCACCACTGTCAAGAATCAATCGAGGTAGTCTAAATAGTGTTTGCAACAAACCTGGAGAAGTAACGGTAGTATTGACCTGAGGTTGAGAGGATTGATCTATCCCATTTTTGTTCATAATGGACAATATCTGTTGAAACTGTAAATCAGAGAATCCATTCATGACCGGCTGTATCTCTTGCATTGTGGGACCTTCCTTAACGTAATTGGTTGAAGGATGGGCAGACTTGTTGTAAGGAGGACGACTGCCTTGACGGTAGAAATGGCTAGCTTTATGTTTTGGATGGCCTGGTGGATAAAAATATAGTTTCCAACGTGTATCTCGTACATGATGATCATTATCACATTATGAGCAATGCAGTGGCTTACGGTTAAAAGAGTTGGAGCGAGAGGAAGCACCTTGTCTTGATCAAACTACCAGAGCTGTGAGTTCATCTCGTTGAAGTGTTATGGCTGCAGTTTCTGCTGTCTCATGTGTATCATTTAAGCTACGTTGCTTCTCTTCTTGAATAATAGAGGAATATGTCTGGCAAACATCAGGTAGAGGATTTAGCAATATGATCTGTCCTTTAATTGCCTTGTAAGAGTCATTTAGTCCTATGAGGAATTGCATCAATTGTCGTCTCTTGTGATCTGCCCACATGAGCAAACAATGTCGTTATAGGAACCCAATTCATCCCACAATCCTTTCAGCTTTGTGTAGTAGGCTGCAACAGTCATCCACGCTTGAGAAGTACAAGCGATGTCCCTCTCAATTTGAAAGGTACGAGGGGCATTGCTCTGAGTAAAACGATCTTAAAGGTCCTCCCAAACTTCCAGGGCTATAGTTGAATATATAACACTGTTTGCAAGTTCTAGTGTAATTGAATTGAGAATCCATGATAGAATCATGTCATTGCATCTCTTCCATGAAGCATAATCGTTTGGTTGGCTCTTGGCAGACGGTATCTGTATTGTACCATGTATAAATCCCAACTTATTTTTAGCATTCAAGGAGAGGGTCATAGATCTGCACCAGGTAGAATAATTATCGCCGTTGAGAGGCTTAGAAACAAGCACCAATCCTGGATGATCAGAATGGTAGAGAAGAAAAGGATCGAAGGCATTGTTCTTGCCTTCCTTAGAAGATTGTTCGTGCTCCATAATATTGGACAATTGACAGGAAAAAAATGGGGCAAGAAAAAAAACAGCAAAGAGCTAGGTTACCAACTCTGATACCATGTGAAAACAGAGAAGGAAAAGATTTGCCAGTACTTTATTGAATAATACTCTGCCACTTATATACAAGTGTTTTTCCTATAATTATGCTACGCCATATTAGGAATATGAATTAAAACAGGAATAGGTATAGTTGACAGAACAGGTCTACATATTTGTTTCCTAAACCATTACGTAAACATTAGGATATTATTGATCCTTTCTTAACAAAAATTGTGTTAATATTACCGATATAAGTTTAAAGAAAATGTTATGTGGCCAGGTAGTAGAGATTGAAGGTTCTAAATAGGTAGAAGGTATTATTCTTGATTTTCTCAAAACATATATATGCAGTGAAAATGATAAATTTAATATTTTTCTAGAAGTTCTAAAAATCCTGTTAAATAGATTTAGAGTTATTTATGTTTATACGAAATTACCTGAAGATCAAATATTATTTTTAGCTTTAATTGCTTCAAGGCTGAAATATTGCAAAACACAAGTTGTCCAATTATTCAAACTATAATAGTAATCCATACGAACCACTAGTAAGAAATCTCCTAAACCCTTTTAGGAGAGAGAGATTGTTATACTTTTAAGTGCTAATCTTTTCTTATATTGTTCAAGTGTTCTGTAACTTATACAGTTTTTTTATATAAAATAAGAGGCATCACATAATTATAAGGCAAGTAAGCTAGTAACTTAACTGACAATAGTCAAGTGGTTAGAACTAAGTTAGTGGAAGAAAATATCATTGGCTTGAATCCTATTACTTGCATTTCTCAACCTCCATGTAAGTGTCTGATTGACTAGGAACCTCGAGTAAACGGGCTCACCCTCGTGGTTTGGCTCATGGGAGTGGCCACCCACCCGTGGGTCGGGTCTAAGAGCATGTCCATGATATAAAAAAACATTATATTTATAGAAAAACCTAAAATCCCTAAAAATAACAAATTATCAATTTGCTCCTAAATAGTATCACATATATTATTTAAGAATAATTTTATAAATTTATTCAATCAAGTCCTTACTTGATTTTTCTAGGTCTAGAATTGTAATTCCTTGTATAAATTATAATCTAGTACTGAATTTCTAAAACTTATTTACAATCAAGTCATATTTATTTAATCATCTCATTTTAATTTATAACCAATGGATCTATGTGTGTGACCCATTAAGTTTTTTAATAAGTTTTCCCAAATATAATTCACAATCCTAAATAAAATAGGATTAAATAAATTAAACAAATTAATTTATTATCAATTCAACAATTTATTGATTTATATTTGAAGATTAAGTACAAAGTCTAGTAACCTATCATGATCCCTCAAATATTAGAAAAGTCATAAGTGATTTAACTTAATATTTCACTTACCAGTTTCTCGGTGTAATTATTATTCATTTATCAATAATATTTTGATTTATATATTATAGCATGAAGAGTGTCTACTCAGTCAAATCATGTTTGTTTTTAATACTAGGGTCATTGATTCTTTGACAAATTTGAAAAAGCTTTTCAATTTTTTTAATTATTCAATTACTGTTATATAATTCATGTTAAACCCAATATTTTTTTATTTGTCACATTTGATTAGGACATCGTACAGCCAGGTCAAAACAAAATATTTTCTATATAAAATAACTTTGCAGATCCGTCCAATAATTATTTAATTTAATCTTGAGTTTGCATTATTTTTTTAATCTTGAATACAATAGGATATGATTATGCTAGTAAATATTCCATCCAAAATTTGAACTTAATTCCTTTTATATATCTGAAACCTTTTTCAGCCTATATTTTTGTTTTTTTTTAAATTGTCTTATGACATTTTTCTCCTCCGTTTCAGCACACACGTAAATTTCTGGTACCCTCCTGAGACTCGTATACAGAAAATGACATTTTGGATCCAAAGTATCCGCTTAAAAAGTTAAAATATAAAGAAAGTGACCCTTGAAAAGTTTGGAATCAAGAACGGATAACCCCAAAGCTTTAAACAAAGATGCGAATTAAATGAAGCAACTAAAGAGAAAAACACCCAACGAGATGGTTTCTCCACAAATGGACCACACCATTACATAAAGTCATAAACTACCATTGTCCATATCTTCCGTTAAATCTTATGAGAGATATTCATGTCCTTCCTTGCAAAATAAACTGTTCACCTTTAATCACCTCTCTTCTCGTATTTCAATTGTGAGAATAATACAGATTTGCATGCATATTTCATTCTAAAAAAAGAAAAGAAAAGGGAAAACAGTTGCATATACATGTTCTAAAGCTCATTTTTTATTGGCTTGTAATTTCAAACAGCTCCACTACCCTTAAAACTAGAATAAAACGAGAAAATATTATCAAACTCAAAAAAAATTGTTATGCTTATGATGTAGAAAAGTGGCGATGGAGATTCAGGAGAAGCTTAGCTTTCAGATACGAAGTTGACAGCGCTAGACTATCTTGACAGTGCAGACCAACGCAAAGATAAAAGAAAACAATAGTCCAAATCAATCCAATTTGATATGATTTTGCCTACTCTTTCCATAATAGTGGCTATCATTTTTTATTCGAGAGTCGGGATAAAACAAATCACCCCAATTCAGAGGTGCACGTTTTGGATAGGGAGCTATGCTCCTTGATGATTGTTTTGGATCCCAGATTTCATTGTTTTGGCCTACATTTTCCAAGTTTTATGAGGGTTTTTTTTTTCGATTTTTATAAAATTTTCAGGACTTAATCTTGTTGTGATTTTTATTTCTTTCTTTACTTAAATTTTGTAAATTGAATAGTTTTAGACAGCATTTTGAATAATCAATTTTTTTTAGCAAATTTTATAAACCTAGCTATTTAAGCCCGACCTGTGGACTATTTTTGAAAGGGATTCTTCCTAGAATCCAAATCCTTCTTGTCTTGATCTCATGATTTGAATAAATGAAGAATGAAGAAACAGATTAGATTCAACAGATTGTGGAGTTGCAAGCTCAATGCGAAGTAAGAAGAGAAATATTCAAGGAACACGGGGGTGGACTGACTTTGTCAAGGTCCTTGTTCATATTGAAGAGGGCTCAGATTTTGCAGGTCAAGCATGGAGCACCAGCCTGTTTTGCTACAGTGTACCAACAACACACAACTCACGTATTCAATCAAGACAAGCTGTTCAAGATTCCTTCAGAAATGTCCAAGTCCACTACGGTAAAAGAACATCTCTTTTAAGCAGGGAGGGTCCGACGTTGTCAATTATGTTGAAAGTTCAGATAAGCCATGCCAAAGTTTTCCACAAGAAGCATATTACATTACCCACACAAGTCTAAAGGAATTAATTAAATTTTTTCGCTGACTATAAATTATTGGATCCCAAACTTTTCTATAAACTTCACCTTTTTGTGAGAGAAATAAATATAATTTCAAAAATATAGAATTTGTTTGATATTAAACAACTCATTACCTTCATTACTAGGGTTCGAGATTTAAATCTAGAAATGACAATTAAGATTCTTATAAATTAATTTGACCAATCTGGTATGAATAGATGATCTTAAGTAGATCAAGTCTCTAATTAATTTTTGAGTTTTAAATTTTGAGGTAAAATCATGCGCAATTGCCTAGAAACCCAAGCGTCAAAGATGAAAGGACACTTTACCAGGAGGAGGGAACCCCCTTTGTCTGTTCACTCTCGTGACCTTGAAGGCAAATCCCATTCATTTATTTTACACTTTCCAGGAATTTGGGTCAAAAGTTTTTTCTTCCCTTTTTTTTTTATACGCTTAAACTATTGATCCTATTCCTTGTTGTTGTTGGGATAGGTCAGTGCGACCCACGAACCATCCTGTCCGTGAGCCTCTTATTTTACGCGGAATTATGACCTGGGTTGACCTCTTCCCAACAAACGTCATTTGTGGCATGTGATGGACGGAGTGTTTTTGGACTCCAGGGTGGTAAAAAATATTTATATATATATATATAATTTAAATAGTCACAAATGATGTTTGTAATTCATAAGTTGTCAATGTCAAGTTTAAAAAGTTTTTTATTTATAAATTTTTTAATAAAATCAATATACTTGAATTTTCTAATAACTTTGAAGATCAACTACTAGAAAAGTTTGGTTTAACAAAATGAGAGGTTGATTTGCAACTGCTCATCCCTCGTTTAATGCATAATAAATTTTATATTTTGTTTTGTTTTGTGTTTTAAAAATATTTTAAAAAAAATTTAATTTTTGTTTAATTTTATTTTTTATTTTAAATTAATATTTTTTAATGTTTTCAGATCATTTTAATATGCTGATATTAAAAATAATTTTTTAAAAATAAAAAAATATTATTTTAATATATTTCTAAATAAAAAACACTTTTAAAAACAACTATAACTATAATCTCGACAATATTCAATCTAGCAAAATTATATAATTCTCAACATAGAAAAAGAACCCATGAGATGAAACTAAAGCAGGCATCATTCACATCAGGATTCACTTTCCCTTCTCTCTAAGCTAATATTAGATGCTCTGCTTCAAGTCAACTTTTTCGTGTCAAGGTCGTAGTCAAGCTTTAAAGTCAACTTGCTTCTGTTAATCTTATTAACCTAATCCCATTGACAAGGTTTAATGAACAATAAAGTATCATTAGGCCCAATTTCCAAAAGCCCGAAAACCCACATTTTAGATCAATATTTTAAATGCAGAGTGAAATGCTTCGCATCTCCAATAAAAAAAATTAAATGGATAATCAAAAATAAAAAAATAATATTTTAGTTTTTTTTTACTTGTTTTGCACACTCTAATAGAAAAGCCAAATAAAATGTTAAAATACTTTTTCTCTTCCACAAATGTTATTCCTACATATCTCTCCAAAGAACCAAAACCAATAAAGTGAGACAATTAAAAAAATAAACTAATTAAATGTAGCTATATGAAAAACAAAAATAACATCAAACTTATTAAGAAATAATAAAACACTTGTTTTTTCCACTTCAATATAAATGGTTTTTTTTCATTGGAATAGATATAGTAAAAAAAACTATATTTATACTATTTTATTAATTTAACTTTTTAAAATAGTATTTTGTATTGAAGATGCTCCTACGGCTGAGATTCTAGGACTTTTGAAGTACTATTTATTAGAGTATGTTTTCCCTCTTAAAAATTTTAAATGGTCATAAGAATATGCATGCTTTTATTAATAGAATAGAAAAGATTGAGTCTTGATCAATGGATTAACCATTATAACTTCATATTGGAGTGAAATATTGAAACTTTGAAGTGGGTTTTGCTCACACAAAAACATTCTGTTTTGTTTCTAAAAATAGAAAGCCATGGAAGTGACTTGCAAGTGCAAAGACTAGGGAGTTGTAGAAGGCATGTTTTTAATGAAAGACATGGTTTAAAGATTAAAACTTTTCTTGGTGGGTCTTTCCCTCATGTTAGAAGTGGACAGCTTTCAAGTGTATGTGTCCTCGTTACTCTAAAATGATTCATGGGTTCATTTAATTCTTGCTGTTTTTTGTGTTGGTGAGTATGTTATGTTTTTGTTTTGATTGAATTGTTATTGGTTTGTTGATTCTGAACTGAAAAATGTGAGCTTTTTTGGTTCTGGTGTTCATGTTTAATGATGGTTGATGTAAGTTTTTAAAGGTTGTTGTTTATTGGTTTGATTGTGTGATTATGATTATTTTTTATCTTGTTCTGTTGCTGATTGAAATGTTGTTTTTTGGTTATTGGGATCTCAATGGCCTTTTTCTGTTGCTTGGTGACAGTAATTATAATTTGGAATTTGTGACTGAGACTTGATTCATTCTAAGCAGATGAAAGCAAGTAAATTGTATTGATATGAGTCTATTGGATACTGAATGTTTTTTACTCTGTTGTGAATGGTTTTAGCCATGGATCAAGGAGTTTCCAGCAAGTGGGATTTCATTTCAAATTACTTCTGCTGCAGGTTAGTTGTTGTTTTTTAATTTTATTTATAGGATAAGGAAAATATGATATGAAATTAGGTTTTAGGATTTAAATTATTATTGATCAGTTTGAATATAGTTTTGAATTTGAACTGCATTCATATGCAGATTTTTCTAGGAGGAGACGGAGAAAAATGTCAACTACAAGGCCTAGAGGTTTTTTCCCCGAAGAGATTCATGCCGAGAGCACCAGTAGGATCAAGCACCAAGAAGAGAGACTTAAAAAACAAAGGAGAAAAGGAGGGTTCGATTACCCAAAATCTAGTGAGACTGCAGAGGCTAACAAGCAAACACTGGAAATAGAAGTTGATAAGGATGATAAACTAGAAATTGAACTTCCTGAGTAGAAGAAATTTAATGAAGAAAAGATAGTAGAGAAAGTATCATTGAAGCATAAAGAAGTCACTGTTAAACGTAATCAAATGGTCAAAAATGGAAATGGAAGTATCAGTAGAGTTCGTAAGGGTGCGACTCTGCCACAGGATAAAATTGTTGTTGAGGGAAGTCAATTTGATGACTTAGAGAATGATGAAGATGATTCTTTAGAAATAAAATTAAAGTTGGAAACGGAAGAAAATTTGCGTAAGCTAGAAATCGAAAGGCTTGCTGAAGAAAATTTGCGTAAGCAAAAAATCGAGGGGCTTGCTGAGGAGAACTTCTCTAAGGTTAACAAATTGTTTGTTTATCCACAGGTGGTGAAACCTGACATAGAAGTGTTCCTTAATAGGAGTCTCTCAACTCTGAGTAGCGAGCCAGATGTTTTGATTATGGGAGCATTAAATGACTACCTTTAGGTCGGAAATGACCCATCTTAATGGGGATTGGTGGTCTTGTCAGGTTCATGTTCCAAAAGAAGCATATAAGATAGACTTTGTGTTCTTATGGACGGTGGAATGGATGCATTTGGATTTGATAATTTCTTGCTTAAAGAAAAACATCGGGAATTGGAGAAACTTCCGAAGGAGCAAGCTGAGAAGGAAAGACTAGCAGAAGAGCAGAGGCAAAGAGAAGCAGAGAAGGCTGCTAGTGAAGCTGATAGAGCACAGGCAAGAGCAGAAACTGAAAAAAGGAGAGGAATGTTGCAAGAACTGATGAAAAAGACTGCAAGGTCTGTTGATGATGTTTGGTACATAGAACCTAGTGAGTTCAAAGGTGAGGACATGCTAATGACCTTTGGATTCATGGGGGGCATTATAATTGGAAGGACAGATTGTCCATTGTGGAGCAGTTTGTCAGCTCTGATACAAGGGAAGCTGCCTGGTGCTCTGCTAATGGTATGTTTGAATGGATCTTCTTTAATCTAGTAATAGTGCATTTTTTTTTCTTTTTACAGTGTCTATTCAGCTTAATGGTCACAAACTCGCAATTGCTGTTTATCATGAAATTTCAATCTGTTTGGGTACCTTTTAGGAAAAGTAGAAGAAATGACTGTTATTTATTTTTAATAAAGAGGAAAAGGTCTCAAATAGTTTTCTCTTATGAATTATCACTGCTTGACTCCTCTGCATCCCCTTTTGTGGGCCTGGTTGCACCTTTCTAAAGCTGGCACAAGAAGGATGCTGTGTCTGTGTGCCTATCCCTGCTCTGCATGGTTTCTTTTGTTGGTTTATCATTGCTGATCATAAGAATTTTTTTGTGGAACCATGTCTTTTGCAGTTAAGAACCATATCATTTATGGGAAAGAAAGTTTTGCTCTTAAAGGTTTGAAATTAAGAGCCATGGAGACCAAACAAGGCCAATGCATCTCTTTCACATGAAAAGTACCTGCTCAGCATTTGTTCTAGGAAAGTTCATGTCTTCATGTTGCGTTTATGCTGCCACTCCTGAGTAATTGTGGAGATTAAATGTCACTGTTGACAACTTGAGGCAACTGATCGAAACATATCATACCCTGCCAGAGGTGAAGAGCCCCAGTTAGCAAGGACAGCTTGCCATACATGTTAACCACCAAGTTTGCCATAATAGCTAGCCATCAAAGATGCATCCTTTGTGGCTGGCATTGAACCGACCAAAAACTGGTGGTTAAAAAGTTAAATTAGATTTTCATCGGCTCGCAATTTAAGTTGATTAGATCAAATTGTTTTTTTTTTTTTTGCGTGTCTGTAAAACCATATATCAAGGCCATGTCAAAAGCATAACATGACCATAGAGTTAACCCTCTCTCATTTATCATCATGATTTTAAAAACCCACTAATTATAATCCCATGGAAGAAAAAAAGAAAAAAAAGCATGGAAGGAAAGGGAATTAATGTCTGCCTTGCTTATCTTATCATCAAGATTTGTTAATCAAGTAGCTGGATCCCTTTCGGATGGTAGGGAATGGTTTCTTTTATTTTATGATCCGTAGACAAGCTTTCTATAAGTTGATTTTTGTCCATTCAAGTCTCTTACTTGGATCCCACGTAATTATGTATTCAGCTCTTAATCCCAATAAGTCAAGCATGTTATGCCCTGATTAATAATCATCTCACTTTAATCATCAAGTGTTAGCACTTGAAAATATACATACAAAAACTCTCTTTTTTTCAAAAAAATAATAATAATTGATTTTTTTATGTTGACATAAAAATGATGAGAAATTCAAGTTGGCCAAGAAGATGGAAAATATAAATGATTTCGTGGTCTAGGATACTCTAGCTAAAACATTATTGATAAGGTACTCAAGAGTCTTATCGTTTGTTTTTTGTAGTGTTGTCCAAAACAACGCGTGATGTTATTCTTTAGATGTATGTTTAGTAATGTGGTATATAATATTTTTTTAATTGAAAATATTTTAAAATTTTTTTTATATTAACACATCAAAATCATTGAAAAAACACCTAAATTATTAATTTGAAAAGTAGAAGCTACCATAATATCAAGTAAGCACTAAATTCTATATTTTCAATGTTTGTCTAACATCATGTGTTAATATCCTTTATTCAAAAAGAAAATTTTCTATATTAGCTTGAGCCTCTTGTAAGACCTAAATTCTTGGCCCATCAAACCCAAGTTCAAAATTCAGCTCAAACTCAACCCAATTAATCTACATATTTAAAGAAAAGGTTGTAATAGAATTTTCTTTATCTCTCTTCTCTTTTTCCCTCTTTATCATGACTTCCATCCCAATATCTAGAGATTTCAACTCTGGAACTTAAGCTTTTGGATTTCGAGAAGGGTTGAAGCAACGAGTTAGTGATTTTCTATTTTATTATTTTTTATTAGGGATTGATAGTTGAAGGATTAAAGAAGAGTTTAGAGTTTTATTATGATTTGATGATGGAATGATTTAAGAGTTTTAATTCAAGTTTAGAGTTTTAATTTTGGCTTAAAACAAACTGATTAAGAACTGAAATTATGAGTTCTAAAGGAATAAATTGATTGTTAAGGAATATGCAGTTTTGAAGACTAGCAAATCAAGATTTTGAAAATCCCGATCAACCAGTTGACTGGTTGATCTTAACCGATCGACTGATTGGCTTATGCTTTCGATCGACCAGTTAGTCTAAACTGGTTGACCGGTTGGCTTGTGATGACAGTTAATTGTTTGGACATTTTGATCGACTGGTTGACCCAACAGTAGTAGTTAATCAAGCCTGTTAGGTTCAAATAGTTTGGATTATATTTGGGATCGATTGGGTGAATTAGTTCGGTTTTATAATTACGTTTTGGTTTCTAAATTTAGAGTTTTAATCTTTTTATGTTATTTTTTATTTGATTCGTTTTTTAGTATTTTTCATATCCGTTATAGATTCTACTGACATTCCTCCTAACGATCTTCAGTAGTCTCCAGTTCTACATCTGTTTGTCTTTTGCTTTTATATTTCTAGTCAGTGGGATAATCTTTAATATGCATGTAATATAAATAATATTAGTATGTTGATTATATGATGAGTACAATTGATTAATTTTTGAATATTTATATATGTTGTTTTATTATCTGAATACTCATATGCTCTTAAATTTCATATTCGTATTCTGTTAAATTAAATTTTATTTGATATGACATTTGTTTTCTTTGATAATTATATGAATATCTATTATGTCTTGATATCAGACTTGTCAGTAATTCAATGCTAACAGAGAGTAATTAGTCTATGTGCACATAGTATTTGTATACTTAACTAGTGAGAAAGACATCAGCATGTGACGACTAATCTTCCCACAGTAATCGGGGTTGCAAACCTCATCTGTTATTGGAACCTTAGGGTTTCATCTTTTATATAAGTCAATAGCTTTGTTTGATCTCTGACGTGTATTCTATTACTATATGCTATTATGCTTAATATTTGTGTGTCTCTCTATGTATAGATATATCTGTTTTAGTTCTTATACTTATAAATAACTAAAATGTATATTAAATATTATTTCCTTACTAAACTGGTCGAACTCACCCCTCCATTTTAATATTTTTTCAAGTTCTTAGCTCTCGTTAGTAGGTTGACATTTGATTGAAAGTTCGTATTACTTTCTTTGTTAATATATCTTGCTTGCTTCCACAAAGTTTTTTGTATTCTTTGTGATTCAATATTTTAGACGCTTCACTGTTACGTTGTTTTCATTAAAATTTAGATTTTTGTTTCAAAAATTTTATTTTATTTAATATAATAAGTATTTGAAATTATAAATTGTTCTTTTGGTTTTAAGAAAAAATGCTGTATGAATGAATATATATATATATGTTTTAAAACTTAATATAGATGAGATATTTCATCACATCATTCCTGCATTACCGATCACAAACTCAAGATTCAGGTTGCTAAGATGGATACACAAATAGGCATAATTATGTGAAGCAGATTCGAAATCTAGTGATTTAAATTTATTTGATAATTTGTAAGGAGAAAGGACTACCTCTTATTATATACCTAATACCCCGTATCGGAATTTATTGAGTTAATTGTATCTGAAAGCCTTTCGCAACAAAGTGGCTGTAGTTTAGTGGTGAGAATTCCACGTTGTGGCCGTGGAGACCTGGGCTCGAATCCCAGCAGCCACACGTATAATTATTTAATATTTTTGCCAGGGGGATTTTTTTTTTTATCAATTAATTAATTTTAAGTTTGGATTGGGACCTTTTATATTAAAACAGTTTGGGAACCCACTGACTTTGAGCATCGATCCAGAATGATTAAATCCTAAAAGTTATGATTGATGAATAGGAAAATATATATTTTTTATTTTTTAATTCAAATTTGTAGCCAATATTCAATAAAATTTATTAAATTTCTTTAAATATATCTAGTAAATATGGTATTTTGAGCAATGATCCAGAATGATTAAATCCTAAAGTTGTGATTGAATAGGAAAAAAAAAAACTTATTTTCGACTTAATCTTTAAAAAAATATAAGGTTGGGTTGAAAAAAAAAAAAAGGCAGCTCACTTGTCATAGGGCAAGAGTAGGTATTCTTGGAACATGAAACTAGATCTTCACAGATGCATCTAGAACAGGATAAAGCACTGTTTCCTGAAGTAGAAATAGATAATTAAAGGCCTCAGTGTGTATAGTGCTCACTGATCCTTGTAGTTTTGTAATACTCAATGTTTGATAGGCTAAATCTTATTATACTGTGAATTTACCGTAATTATAAAATCAAGATCAACCGGTTAAATCGACTTGAGACCTAAATAGGAGCTTAGATTTGTTTAGATTTGAAGAAAAAAAACAAAGTAAAGAAATGAGATGTATTGGAAAATGAAAAAAATCACCAAACTTAATTTTTTTTAAAAAAATAAAAACAATGTTTAATCATGAGATGGAAAAAAAAAATCCCAAAATAAAATTGAAGATAACCCTTGTCCAGGCCATTTGATTGGAAACATTAAATATAAAAAAACCATGAAGATCAATTCTTAACAAATCATATATTGATTAATGAATTTTTTTTAAAAAAAAATCAATCACATAAAAGAATACAAAATAAAAAACAATAATTAAAAGCAAAAAAAGGCACGAGCACTTTCTTTCCGCTCGGGTCAATTTGTCAAACCCACGGGTCTGGTTATGAGATCGAGATAATCCAACAGAAAGGAAAACAAAGAAAATCATGAAACCCTATTTCCAAAGAAAACCAATGTCGAATCATGAGATGAAAAAATATAATATGTCCCAAGAAAACTAATGCCGAACTTTGTTCTAGACCATTTGATCGAAAGCACTAAATATGAAAAAAAAACCATGAAGATTAATTTTCAACAAATCAAATATCGAAATATACTTTTTTTAAAAAAAATATCAATCAAATAAAAGGATACAAAAGAAAAGGCAGTAATTAACAACAAAAAAAAGACATGAGCCCACCCTAGTTAACCTGTCAAACACACAAACAAGTCATGAAATCAAGATAACCATATATATATAAAACCATGAATCCTTTTAAAAAATCAGCATCAAGTATTGAGATCGAAAAACAATAAGTAAAAAAAATAATGTGAACTCGTGTTAACTTATAACACGTGTGACCCAGGCCATTTGATCGGAAGCACTAAAAATAAAAAAACCACAAAGGCCAAATTTCAATAAATCAAATGTCAAATGATGAAAATGAAAAAATAAATCAATAACAAAAGGCAATTCAAAATAAAAAAATAGAAAATAAAAAAATGAAAATCAAATCTTAAAAAAAATATGAAAGGATGACTAATTTTAGATTGAAGAGCTAAATTGAAAAGAAAAATCAATTACACAAAAGAATTAAAAGAAGAAACCACTAAAAGAATGAGGATGAAATCTTAAAAAAATAACAAATTAAAATTTTCAATTAAATGATGAAATTAAAAACAATTGAAAGTTTTATAAAAGAGGCAAGAAAAAATGAAGGAAAAAAAAAGAATCACGACTAAATTTGAAAGACAAAAAATGAAAAATTTAGATTGAAAGGTAAAATTAAAAACAAATCCAAAACTTACAAAAAAACTAAGGAAAAAAATTATAAAAAAACATTTGAGGATTGATACTTAAATATCCCAACCAAAAGGACTACCTTGAAATTTTAAATATCAAGTGCGAATTTCGAGGGAGAAGAGGAGGATGAAGGAAAGAAAAAAATTGTTGGCTCCAAACCTGACGAACTTTGGCCACACACACAACTTACTTGAGAAGGCGATGACAAGGTCAATCAAATGTCACAGTGAAAGATGATATTTGATCAACAAGTGACCTCATACACGCTGACGCGTGCGTTTCACACATCAATAGCCTTTTATAATAATTTTATATATTAAATTACACAATTACCCCTAAACCAACCCAATAATTAAAAAAAATATGATGTCAAATACAAAAATGCCTCTAAATGTAAGACATAGAAAATCCACTCCTGAGAGCATGTGAATGATTTATCTATTCATTAAATAGAAAAATATAAAAATACCCCTGAATGTATGCTTTAATTTTTTTTAATCAAAGGATATAAGGGTATTTTCATTATGTATTATAAAATGAAAAGATGTAATTGCCCCCATTAAATTATGAAATGCCAAATAAACCTTTGTGACAATACCAAAGAAACCCGGTTGATTGGTTTGTTGTTTTTTTAGGATAAAATAAGTATTTCACCTGAAAGTTTAAAAACACCACCCATTACCCTTGTATTTTTCACTTTAGGTTATTTTTCTCTCAATATCACCTTCCCCTGACAAATTAGCCTAAATTGACCCACAATTTGATCTCACAAAGACTACATAAAAAAATAAAAATAAAATAAAACCCTTGTAAGGAATGGATTCATGGTGTTATGTAAGGGGATCTACGGTGCATTGTATATAGTGAATTCTATACATCTTTTAGATTTACTTATAATAGTTGTTAGATATTATTACAAGATTGATTTGAAAAGATATTTAAGTCATTAAATTATTAAATCAATCATGAGAGGCTTTTTTATTAAAACAACATTGTTTTTTTTTTCCGAAAATATTCTTGGTGTTGACCCAATAATGTTTGAATCGAGTTTAGTAGAATTAATCATATCACTAAAAATTTAATTATATCAATTGAATTTTATCATATCAATATATTGTCTAATTCAACAAAGAATCCTATTCAAATTAATTTTTGAATCCTAAGTTTTTAAAATTAAATTAGCGGTTAGATCGAGTTTAATAACAAAACTTTGCACCGAAAGAATAAAGAGAAAAAAAATTGTACTAGAAGAACGACAAGAAAAGATAGGGTAAGATTTGGAATTGGAATAGGTAACTTTGTGGCATGTAAAAATCTATCGTTAGAATGGGATCACATTCACAAACTTGTCCATGATGAAACCAAATTAAGCGTTGACCCACACATTTCTCTCAAGTCATTATCCAACAGATCCTTCTGATTTGAGTTGAGAAGACACCTCACTTTACCCACCTCCCTGACCCTGACCTAACTTGTAATTGCCTGTTTGTAATTATACTTTAGTTCTTCATGTTTAGAAACCTATAAAACTAGTCCCTCACTCATGCCGAGTGACCGATATAGTTCTTTTATAGGTGTTTGATAGTATGATAATAATTATTTTTTAAAATGTGTTTCGCTTGAAAATATATAAAAATAATATTTTTTTTATTTTTAAAAAGTTATTTTTTGACAGCACTTCAAAACAATTTAAAAATATATATAAAAAATTAATTTTAAACAAAAAAAATTCAATTTTTTTGATAAACATGACTTCAACCACATTCTCAATTGAGGTCTAAAACTTACTGCCTTTTCACTTAACCTCCATTGTATTGTATCATAGTTGTGAAACTTAATCTTGAACGTGACCTAATTTATAACTAGAGTTACTAGATTGTTGAGTTAACATGGTAGTCACATTGTTAAATCTTTTTTTTTTGTCCAAAAAGGCTGTCTTAGTTTCTTTTTAATAATTGAAATTGATTTTTTACTAAGTTTGGCTAGGTAAACCAAGTTCAGAATCAACCTATTAAGTCACCAATATTTGATCAAGCTAATGTCCAAAATAGTTTGAAATAAAACTCATTCAAGATTAAGCTCTAAGTTGTCGAGTTATCAGGTTAACTTGTTAAGCCAAACCGAGTTCAATAACTTTAAAGGTGTTTGAGATTGTAGTGGTGGTTGCTTTTCAAAGTGCTTTTCGCTCGGAAATACATCAAAATAATATATATATATTTTTTTAAATTTATTTTTAATATCAGCAAATCAAAACAATCCAAAAACTTTAAAAAATAATTTAAAGAAAAAAAATAATTTCCAATTTTGACAAAAAAAAAAAAACAAATTAAAACTCAATACCAAACACCCCTTGGATTGTTGTTTCTCTTAGAAGTTAAAATTTTCAAAGGTCACAATTGGGTTTTACTGGGAAAAAATAAGCCCATATATGTTTTAATAAAACACAGACCAACAATAGGTAATGGACTAAGTTATAATCAAGGGTAAAATACAGGGATTAAAACACAATTCACTCTAATACAACTACAATAATAACACTCTCTCAATCTCTATGCTATCTGATGCAATCCCCAAAACCCAGGATGCTTTGAAAACTGGAAGTACTGATAGATATTGGATAGATACAAGTTCGAGTAACAGTTAAAACCCACCTCACCACATATCTCAATGCAACAACAGCAATAATATTGCTGCTGGCCAACTAATAAAAGCGCTTCTGTAACTCTCCTCCATCCCTCCTCCTAGGCAGTTGTGTACTCTTTAAAAAGGTTGCTGCTTCACACTTTCTTATACTAGTTACTGCTACTGGGCTCTGTGCTGTGAGAGTAACTGCCTAATGACTAATGAGGTTGCCGTATGGGTTGTACTGCCCTTTGAGTAAATTAGAGAGGATAAGGTTTTACTGAAACTTGTGGCACTGCTCTAACCAATTAACTTCCACCATCTTTCCCAATAAAAATCCACCCTTTCCATTGCTTACAGCAAAGAAATACTGCTCAATTTATCTAATGAAATATTATTTTGGTGCATATATATATATATATATATATTGGTATTTAGTAACTTTATTTGTATTGGCATTCATTGTGCACATGAGATGATTACGAAAATCAATATGTTCCTTCTCATAGTTTGGTTTTTAATTTCATTAATTTCTAGTCTAGTTTCCTTCCACATGGTTTGTTTTAAATCTATTTGATATAAGCGGATTTGGACAATATGATAATCATGAACAATCAATTGTGAATCTCTTATAATTGAATCATGCAGAAACGCTAGCTTTAACTAGCCCAGATTCAGAAGATTTAACCTTTAATCAGTGGAAGATTTTTAAATTAGGCTTGAAATATGTTGTTTGAGCTAATTCATTAATTTTTAAAAAAATTTAAGTTAATTTTGAATTTAATGTTGTTTTTCATATTTAATTTATAATTCTGATTTTCTTACCCTTACCCTGTAAAGATTAGTTTATGAACTAATTAAGCAATTATAGATTTTTTAAATAGATAAATCATAAACCCTAACATCTAAAGAACCAACTATTCTTATCCATAGTGGTAAATTATGACCTAACATGACTTTTGTTCTATTGATTTTGCTCTTAACAGCTCTCAAAACCAATTTCTAGGACTGGCTGCTATTGGTTTCTGTGGGGCGTTTGGATTTTAGCAGTGAAGCCAACAACTACACAGTGACCATTTCAAGTGTGAGGATAAAAAATTATCAGGTTTTTATAAAATTATTTTTTATTTTTTAAAAATTTATTTTTACGTCAACAAAAATATTTAAAACTAAAAAACTTTTTACAAAAATCTTTAAAATTCCGGTAGTTGAACCACAGTGCCACTTTATTAAGATGGTAATCCAAACCCATTACAATTATTACTTTCTTTTGCTGCTTTAAAATTGTTTTTCCCATATCAGGAATTTGGTTCTATAGGCCATTAAAAGCTGAAACCCCCCCCCATTTTTTTTGTTGTCTTTTTCTCTCTTTTTCCCATATGAGGAACTGTAAAAGTTTGATGCCATTGAAGCCTGTGACTTTCTTTGGATCTATCCCATTTTAGCTACAGAAAAAAGAAGAGGTCTTGCTACAGGTTTTCCTCTTTTGTCCTAGTTCGAGTTTCTTGTGTCACCCCATTTTAGATTATCTTTTCAAAAACTCAGTTGGAGGGTTTTGAAACTAAGCTAAGGTAGATTCCTGATATTATTCTCTCACACAGCTTTCTCCCTTTCTGATTCCCAATACAAATAACTCAGTATTATCCATCTCTTTATTGTTAACAAAACAAAAGAGAGCACTAACTAATAGTAACCCAAAAGAAAAAAGGAAGAAAAAGAAAAGGAAACCTCCCTTTTAGCTTATTTATTTATATATTCCTAGAAGTAAACTTCAATTTTTGCTCATGTCCTTTCACCATCTCTATTTTGATCTCTAAAGAACTTACTTTGATTCCTTTTTTTGTCGTTTTTTAGTGCTTATGGCAGATTGGTGTGGTGTCATGGGCAAGGGAAGTGGTAGAGTTGGTGGCTATGGTACTAGGAGATCAATGAGAGATGAAGATTTTGAAGAAGAAGAAGTTTGGTCAGTCATGAAGGAGATTGGAGATTCAAGTTCTAACTCCAAGTACCCCTCTTCAGGTTCTTCTTCTTCTTCTTCTTCTTCTGCATGGCATATCCCTACTGCTGCTCCAAGAACGATTCCATCAACAAAGCCAACTCCAACAAACCATGGAGGCAAAGTAGTTCAACAACAGTCATCAGCTCCTGTGAACATCCCTGATTGGTCAAAAATTTACGGGAAAAACTCAAGGAATATGGGCTCATGGGCTGATCATAACGGTATTGCATATGATGATGGAGATTATCATGTCAATGATGATGAGGGTGGTGATGATGACATAGTGCCTCCACATGAGTGGTTAGCTAGGAAGCTTGCAAGGAGTCAAATCTCTTCCTTCTCTGTGTGTGAAGGGATTGGAAGGACACTCAAAGGGAGAGATCTCAGTAAAGTAAGGAACGCTATTTTGACAAAAACTGGCTTTCTAGAATAGTGAAAAAGTTCTTCAACCACTATTCAAAACCAAGCTTTACTGTCGTCTCCTCCTCCTCCTAATTAATTAATCATCATTATTATCTATTCCTTCACCACCATCACATCATCATCATCATCAATTTTGTCATTTTGTAAAAGGGGTCCCATCTCCATGTAGTGGTACTCTTTGGTTGTTGCTTGTATTAATTATCAAATCCAAATCCAATATGGTGGTATGTTATGTCCTATATATGGAGGTATTTGAAAGTAGAAGCCACGGAGGTAGTAGAAAGTAGATGTCTGAGCTTCCCTTTCTGTTGTCTGCTCTCTAGGAAGGGAGGGGAAAGTGAAAGTAAAAAAAAACAAGGGGGGGGGGG
>Ga0307515_10002925_pt1 | contig 36217 bp, 37 predicted proteins | sample 17_EM_MG_FD_194513 | JGI IMG/M metagenome (GOLD analysis project Ga0307515, IMG submission 194513) | Populus trichocarpa ectomycorrhiza microbial communities from riparian zone in the Pacific Northwest, United States - 17_EM | ecosystem: Host-associated > Plants > Roots > Unclassified | place... | reverse complement strand
GACCTGGAGTCCGGCTACAAGCTTCCATACGGAAGAATCTACAACCTGTCAGAAGTCGAACTAAGAACACTCAAGGCCTACATCGAAACGAACCTAGCCAATGGCTTCATCCAGCGGTCATCATCACTGGCGGCGGCACCGATCTTATTTGCCAAAAAGAAGGATGGCGGTCTGCAGCTGTGTGTGCACTATCGGGCTCTCAACTCAGGAACTATCAAGAACAGATATCCTTTGCCACTCATCTCAGAAATGCTCGATAGGCTACGCGGAGCGCAGATCTTCACGAAACTGGACCTACGGAACGCTTACCATCTCATTCGGACCAAGGAAGGCGACGAGTGCAAGACGGCATTTTGGACGCGGTACTGTCAGTTTGAGTACCGAGTTATGCCGTTCGGATTGACAAATGCACCTGCAACCTTCCAGTCTTATATCGACGACTGCCTGCGGCCTTACATTGACGACTTTACCCTATGCTATCTTGACGATATTCTGATCAACTCAACCAATGAGAAAGAACATGAGGAACAGGTTCGAAAAGTGCTGGAACGGCTACGGGAATTCGGTCTCTACTGCAAAGTGGAAAAGTGCCAATTCGGAGTCTCGGAGGTCGGCTTCCTTGGATTTGTAATAGACTCGGAGGGGATCGGCATGGAATCGGACCGAATATCCACAATTGAGGATTGGCCTACGCCGAAGTCAATCCGGGATGTACAGGTACTCCTGGGCTTCAAGAAATGTTATCGGCGGTTCATTCGGAAGTACGCCAAAGTGGCAGCACCAATTACCAACTTACTACAAACGTGATCGGGCTCATCAAGGTGGGAGTGGACTCGGGATGCCGAACTCGCATTTCGCAAGCATAAGAGGGCGTTCACTGAAGCACTGATCCTCCAACATTTTGACCCACGAAAGCCGATCATCCTGCAGACCGACGCGAGCGGCTTCGCGATTGCCGGCATCCTAAATCAGTACGATGGCTTCGGGACCCTCAGACCAGTCAACTTTTACTCTGGGAAGTGCTCCCCTGCCGAGCAGAACTACGACACGTACGATCGGGAACTATTGGCAATTACGGAAACGATGAAACAATGGCGGCACTATCTCGAAGGCGCTGATCACAAGATCTTGATACAGTGCGATCACAAAAACCTCGAGTACTTCCAGACTTCCAAAGTGCTCTCCCGGAGACAAGCCCGATGGGCTGAGGTCCTGTCATCCTACGACTTTACAATCCAGCACCTGGATGGCACCAAGAATCCGGCGGATGGACCATCAAGACGACCCGACGACGAGATTGGGTACGAGAAACCGGTCGGTCGTTTACTTGCAACTCTAGCGGCTACAGTTGAACCATACGATGATCTCTTACCAGCGATCAAGACTGCTCAGGCTACCGATTCCTTGGCCGTCGACGTCAATCGCAGAGTAGTCGATATTCCAATGATCGGTGGACCGGAGGGATCTAGCGACTCGGGTCGAGATCGGGATCAATGGAAAGTTATCTCAGGAGCTCTGACCTACGAAGGGAGGATATACGTACCGGAGGATGATTCTCTTCGCGGTAAAGTCATTAGTCAGTTTCACGACAACCCGGAATCTGGTCACTTTGGGGCTCTCAAGACTGCGGAATTAGCATCTCGCGATTTCTATTGGCCAGCCTTGGATACTACAGTTCGGAAATATATCGCGGGGTGCGAGTTATGTCATCGGATCAAGGCACCACGCCACGCCCGTCACGGAGTCAACATGCCATTAGTACCACCATCGCGGCCCTGGGAGGGACTCACGATGGATTTCGTCACTGACTTACCGGAATCAACTGCTTCTGAGTACACCGGGATCGTAGTCATCGTGGATCGATTGACCAAGATGGCGATCTATCTACCCTGCCGAAAGGATATCGACTCACCCGAACTGGCAAGGCTCTTTTTCGAACACGTTCTCTGCAAGCACGGAGTACCACACAACATTGTTACCGATCGGGGGAAGGATTTCACCAGCAGATTCTGGACTAGAGTTTGTTCTCACATGAGCACTGATGACCGACTCTCTACCGCATTTCACCCTCAGACCGATGGTCAAACGGAACGGCAAAACCAAACAATGGAGCAGTATCTTCGAGCCTTCTGCAACTACGAGCAGGAGAACTGGGTGGAGCTCTTACCACTCGCCGAATTCGCCTACAATAACTCTGTACATGCATCGACGCGAATGACGCCCTTTTGGGCCAATTACCATTTTCATCCGGAAATGCAGTTCAAACGGCCGAAGGCACCAACCATTCCACGGTCGGAGGTCAAGGCGGACATGATGCTAGCTGGACTTGAAGAAACACACGAGATCCTCCGACAGAACCTGCTGGAAGCACAAACTCGACAATCAAAGTACGCCGGCGGGAATGAGATGATTTTTAAGGTTGGAGACAAGGTCTGGCTGTGGACCAGGAACATACGCACGACGAGACCGTGCAAGAAGCTCGATTACAAGCGCGCGGGACCGTACACGGTAAGTAAGATCATCAATAAGAATGCTTACAAATTAGACTTGCCGAAAACGATGTGGATCCAAGATGTGTTCCATGTTTCTCTACTCGACCGATATTCACCACCCATCATTGGCCAACCTTCATCGGAGCCTCAGCCAACCATAGTCGACGACTCTGGATACGAGTGGGAGGTCGAACCAATTCTCGACTCAAAACGGTGCTACCGAAAGCTACACTATTTTGTCCAGTGGGCGGGTTACAACTACGTACGAACAAGCTGGGAGCCAGCGGAAAACCTCGAGAATGCTCAAGAACTGGTCAACGAGTTTCACCAAACACACCCGGGAACCCAGCGGAGGTGAATAGGGAGAAATATGGAGTTAGGGAGTGGAGGAAGCTGTCAGTTAGGCGTTTTCTTTTTTTCTTTCTCTTCTCGGGACTCCGGCCCGGTACAAATGGCGTCGGTACGGGTTTTATCACCACCGGATCACTGTCAAGTGGAGGTGGAGTTTTCCCATGCGCCGGACCCACCGAAAGGTCGCGCTGAGCTGCACCGATTGGTCGTGGGATTTACAGATGCGTACCATAACATACGTGGATGCTTCTTATGTCGTTTTTGACTTGTAACGGTTGATGCAGCCCAGGAGGTCTGCGCCTAGAGAGGGGGATGATGTAATGGCGGGCGGAACGTGACGTGTCCAGGTCCGGGTAACCGCCATTCTATATAGTTGACTCGTTCCGAGTCATGGATCATTATCGAGAATCTTACCAATTACTCTGACACCTATACTCACTCGCGCCCACGTGTGCAACCGTATTCCATCTATTGATATACCTAGCCGTACGCTACCGTATGTGCCTTAACACTATTGTCGATTTTCAGTCATCGGATATGTTTCGCCCACGGGACTACGCGATTTGACCATATTCCATGCGTCGCAACACATATACAACACGAGCAATTATGACCCCAATGCCTCCAAAGAAGCAAACTAGAGTTCAAGTACGAACAGCTAATGATCGTGAGAACGATGAAACTTTTCAGGCATCGGCTTCGACCAGCCGAGCTACGCCTACAGACCGTGCCACTCCGATAGTCCTACCCGAACACGAGATTGACCAAGATCACGATCGATTTCACGCTGAAGACGACGATCACCCTCGCCCGGCACCAATTGGCAGTCAAGAAAATAACCCTGACGATCTTATGTCAAGCATCACCGACGATGACCGTGTGGATATGATCACACAGAATCGGATGAGGATGAAACTGCTCTTAGAGCGACAAGCGGAATTGAGAGAAGAGCGGAAACCCGAACGGGAACGTATAGCGGCGGAGCGGGCTCAGTGGGAGGCTGAGCGGGAGAGAATGTCGGCCGAGCGACGACCTACGCGGCAATCAAGCAACGATCCCACGAATTTCAAAATGGTGGACCCGGAGCGTTACTGCGGCGGTATCTCAGAACTCGATAACTTTCTCAGCGTTCTACCAGGTAGTTTCAAGTCCCACAGTCACCTTTTCCCGCACGGCGGGCCCAACCAGGTCCAGTACGCACTCAACTTCCTCGGGAGGTGGTACCAGTCACGCGAACCCTACTCAAACAAACACGAAGATGGAAGATCCAATCGCATGGGGCCAGAAGCTACGGATATCGAACCACCCTGCGATGAACGACTTCGACCTCTTCGAAGCGGAAATCCGGAAGCCCTACGGTGATAAGGATCGGGAGATGAACGCGGCCAAGCGGGGTTACCAAGAGTTCTACCAAGGCCACCACGACACGGAGGAAGGCGTCCGGGCGTACGCTAATCGACTACGGGCATTATGGCGGGAGGCCGGATGGGATGAACACCATTTCCAGAAAATGCTCTATGAGATGGCTTGGACGGTGATGAGGCCTGGCCTGCGGTCGCGGATCGCACCGTTGGTCGACGGACGATTTGTGAGCATCGACGATGCTCTTTGACCGGGGGGCGGCGGCGGAATACCAACCTCGACCAGGGCATGGGAAGGCCGGCGGTCGACAGCAACAGCAACAGCAACAGCACAGGCAATCGGGAGAATCGTCTAAGAAAGGCGATAAGAAACGGAATTTCAGACCATCGATCTTGGAGCCATCCAATAACGACAAGTCCGGCAAAGACGGCGGAATCCGTCCCAAATTACCACCGGCACCATGGGCCTCTAAGCAACTTTATGAGAATCGAGTGGCGAGCAAGAAATGCACCAGATGCGGCGGAGATCACATTACGAACCAATGTCCAAAATTCAGCCGACCTCTATAACGGGACTCGAATCTAAGCACCGGAGGTCAACAGGTCAAACGGCAGCGGTCATTCGATACCCAACACTCAAAAAACTCGTCTATCTCTCCCGGTACCTAGCTCGGCGGGAGAGGGTGGACGATGCAGAGCTGGGGATGGAGAAGCTAGGAGCACGGGCATTAATGGCGACCTTGGACGAGGTCAAACCCCATCGAGTTGCATTGAAATCGAGGGTTATTCTGGAGAGCCCTAGGGCTGTCATGTCAAGTCAATACCTGTGTGGAACAACCAGACCAGATACGGCACATATAGTGCATGAAGTGGAGGTGCGGGATGCACATGGAGAAATGCAGCGAGTACGAGCACTCATCGACTGCGGTGCTACGAGCATAGTGATGGCACCCAGGCTGCGGAGACGACTCGGGATACGAGATGAACCAGCACTCACTGCTACGGTAGGCCTGGATGGCCGGGTAATGGTGGAGGCCAAAGATAGCCGGAAGGCCACAATCTCGGTTCGATATTTGGATCAATTGGCCCCGGTTGACGAACCAGAGGTCCTTATCGTGCCTATGCGGGCATATGACTTAGTCTTAGAAATGCCGTGGTTTACGGCCCGGAACCCCGAGATCGACTGGAGCACCGGTCGGCTTACAGCCTTACGAACTCCGAACGGGAAACTACAGGCACGGGATCCTCGGGATGAGGGAGTACGGGACCCTCGGGATGGGGAGAAATCGGAAATCCCAATGGCGGATACCACCAGAACTTCGGCGGGACGCGGCCATGCTCCTCCGAACATTGAACTTTTGGGAGCGAAGGCATTTGTCGATCTTCTTGCTAGCGATGAAGTCGACCAGGCATTCGCCCTACGGATAGGAGATTGCACAGGGCTGCTGGGAGCAACTTTGGGAGGAACCTCAGGTGAGAAGATACTCCGAAGTGCTGGATGCGACAAGCAGGGAGCAGCGGCGGTAGTTGCGGCAGAAGAGTTACACATTGACGGTGCTTGAATGACTGCTACCGGCTCGCCGAGTCACGAAGGGAGAGACTGGACGGCGGGGCTTGGCTCCTTTGTGGCCGAACCGTTAATGACAAGGCCTCCTGGATCACCCTTTTCCGCTCCCACCCCCATGAAATCGCAGGGACTAACCTTAACCGAAGGAGCGTATACTGTACCTACAGATGATGGAGGCTATATTCCTGCCAAATACTCGGAATTTGTGGAGGTCTTCAGTAAGGCCAAAGCAGAGGCACTTCCACCGCACCAATCAATTGATCATGAGATCGACCTGGAGTCCGGCTACAAGCTTCCATACGGAAGAATCTACAACCTGTCAGAAGTCGAACTAAGAACACTCAAGGCCTACATCGAAACGAACCTAGCCAATGGCTTCATCCAGCGGTCATCATCACCGGCAGCGGCACCGATCTTATTTGCCAAAAAGAAAGATGGCGGCCTGCGGCTGTTTGTGGACTATCGGGCTCTCAACTCAGGAACTATCAAGAACAGATATCCTTTGCCACTCATCTCAGAAATGCTCGATAGGCTACGCAGAGCGCAGATCTTCACGAAACTGGACCTACGGAACGCTTACCATCTCATTCGGATCGAGGAAGGCGACGAGTACAAGACGGCATTTCGGACGCGTTACAGTCAGTTCGAGTACCGAGTTATGCCGTTCGGATTAACAAATGCACCGGCAACCTTCCAGTCTTATATCGACGACTGCCTGCGGCCTTACATTGACGACTTTACCTTATGCTAACTTGACGATATTCTAATCTACTCAACCAATGAGAAAGAACATGAGGAACACGTTCGAAAAGTGCTGGAACGGCTACGGGAATTCGGTCTCTACTGCAAAGCCGAAAAGTGCCAATTCGGAGTCTCGGAGGTCGGCTTCCTTGGATTTGTAATAGACTCGGAGGGGATCGGCATGGAATCGGACCGAATATCAACAATTGAGGATTGGCCTACGCCGAAGTCAATCCGGGACGTACAGGTACTCCTGGGCTTCACGAACTTTTATCGGCGGTTTATTCCGACGTACGCCAAAGTGGCAGCACCAATTACCAACTCACTACATACGAGATCGGGTTCATCAAGGTGGGAGTGGACTCGGGATGCCGAACTCGCGTTTCGCAAGCTTAAGAGGGCGTTCACTGAAGCACCGATCCTCCAACATTTCGACCCACGAAAGCTGATCATCCTGCAGACCGACGCGAGCGGCTGCGCGATTGCCGGCATCCTAAATCAGTACGATGGCTTCGGGACCCTCAGACCAGTCAACGTTTACTCTCGGAAGTGCTCCCCTGCCGAACACAACTACGACACATACGATCGGGAACTATTGGCAATTGTGGAAACGATGAAACAATGGCGGCACTATCTCGAAGGCGCTGATCACAAGATCTTGATACAGTGCGATCACAAAAACCTCGAGTACTTCCAGACTTCCAAAGTGCTCTCCCGGATACAAGCCCGATGGGCTGAGGTCCTGTCATCCTATGACTTTACAATCCAGCACCTGGAAGGCACCAAGAATCCGGCGGATGGACCATCAAGACAACCCGACTACGAGATTGGGTACGAGAAACCGGTAGGTCGTTTACTTGCAACTCTAGCGGCTACAGTTGAACCATACGATGATCTCTTACCAGCGATCAAGACTGCTGAGGCTACCGATTCCTTGGCCGTCGACGTCAATCGCAGATTAGTCGATATTCCAATGATCGGTGGACCGGAGGGATCTAATGACTCGGGTCGAGATCGGGATCAATGGATAGTTATCTCTGGAGCTCTGACCTAGGAAGGGAGGATATACGTACCGGGGGATGATTCTCTTCGCGGTAAAGTCATTAGTCTGTTTCACGACAACCCGGAATCTGGTCACTTTGGGGCTCTCCAGGCTGCGGAATTAGCATCTCGCGATTTCTATTGGCCAGCCTTGAATGCTACTGTTCGGAAATATATCGCGGGGTGCGAGTTATGTCATCGGATCAAGGCACCACGCCACGCCCGTCACAGAGTCAACATGCCATTAGTACCACCATCGCGGCCCTGGGAGGGACTCACGATGGATTTCGTCACTGACTTACCGGAATCAACTGCTTCTGAGTACACCGGGATCTTAGTCATCGTGGATCGATTGACCCAGATGGCGATTGATCTACCCTGCCGAAAGGATATCGACTCACCTGAGCTGGCAAGGCTCTTTTTCGAACACGTTCTCTCCAAGCACGGAGTACCAGACAACATCGTTACCGATCGGGGGAAGGAATTCACCAGCAGATTCTGGACTAGAGTTTGTTCTCACATGAGCACTGATCACCGACTCTCTACCGCATTTCACCCTCAGACCGATGGTCAAACGGAACGGCAAAACCAAACAGTGGAGCAGTATCTTCGAGCCTTCTGCAACTACGAGCAGGACAACTGGGTGGAGCTCTTACCACTCGCCGAATTAGCCTACAATAACTCTGTACATGCATCGACCCGAATGATGCCCTTTTGGGCCAATTACCATTTTCATCCGGAAATGCAGTTCAAACGGCCCAAGGCACCAACCATTGCACGGTCGGAGGTGAAAGCGGACGTGATGCTAGCTGGACTTGAAGAAACACACGAGATCCTCCGACAGAACCTGCTGGAAGCACAAACTCGACAATCTAAGTACGCCGGCGGGAAAGAGATGATTTTTAAGGTTGGAGAAAAGGTCTGGCTGTCGACCAGGAACATACGCACCATGAGACCGTGCAAGAAGCTCGATTACAAGCGCGCGGGACCGTACACGGTAAGTAAGATCATCAATACGAATGCTTACAAATTAGACTTGCTCAAAACGATGCGGATCCACGATGTGTTCCATGTTTTTCTACTCGACCGATATTCACCACCCATCATGGGCCAACCTTCATCGGAGCCTCAGCCAACCATAGTCGACGACTCTGGATACGAGTGGGAGGTCGAACGAATTCTGGACTCAAAACGGCGCTACCGAAAGCTACACTATCTTGTCCAGTGGGCAGGTTACAACTACGTACGAACAAGCTGGGACCCAGCGGAAAACCTCGAGAAGGCTCAAGAACTGGTCAACGAGTTTCACCAAACACACCTGGGAACGCAGCGGAGGTGAATGGGGAGAAATATGGAGTTAGGGAGTGGAGGAAGCTGTCAGTTAGGGGTTTTCTTTTCTTCTTTGTCTTCTCGGGACTCCGGCCCGGTACAAATGGCATCGGCACTGGTTTTACCACCTCCGGATCACCGTCAAGTGGAGGTGGAGTTTTCCTGTGCGCTGGACCCACCGAAAGGTCGCACTGAGCTGCACCGATCGGTCGTGGGATTTACAGATGCGTACGGTAACATACGTGGATGTTTCTTATGTCTTTTTGACTTGTAACGGGTAATGCAGCCAAGGGGGTCTGCGCCTAGAGAGGGGGATGATGTAATGGCGGGCGGAACGTGGCGGGTCCAGGGCCGGGTAACGGCCATTCTATATAGTTGACTCGTTCCGAGTCATGGATCATTATCGAGAATCTTACCAATTACTCTGACACCTATACTCACTCGCGCCCACGTGTGCAACCGTATTCCATCTATCGATATACCTAGCCGTACGCTACCGTACGTGCCTTTGCAGCGCGATAATGATTGTATTCCTGATTTGCTGATTGAAAAATCTACTGGGTGGAAATTGCACTGACATTGATGTCGAAGACGACAGCAGCCTTTTGAACCAATCTGAAAGTGAAGACGAGCATTGATAGAAAGCAACAGGAGTTTGGAGTATTATCATTGTCAACAAGTAGTGGACACTTTGAAGTATATTTCACATGATATATTTATATGCACAAAGAAAGGTCAATGTAGTGATAAATGAAAACATACATGAAGAGGATAGAACAACTGCCAAAACACAGTTTTCGATGTTCAATGTCAAAATGAATGCATCCATAATGCGGATACGCCTGTGGTCAAATTAGCGTAAACGGAGCCTCTACAATTTTTTGTCCTGTAAGTCAGGCTATCAAAATGTGAATTAGTTGTTGTTTTCTATAATCATTGTATTGGCCACCTCTATAGGCAAAAGAGAATGCTACACTCTCCATGGCCCATCTTGACAATGAGTGTCAACAGAGCGACAATGATTTCTGGTCTTGAATCTTGGGTAATCTTGGTGGTATATGATCACAGACATCTATAAACAAGGTTTTGGTAGCCATTATAGGCTGATAGGCAAGAGATGGTCCCGTGACAGCCTCCCGGACAATCACAACTTAATTGGTTGTCAATGCTACACCTCAGTGATCCTGAAAGTATTAGCCTACAAACACGGTCAAAACTCCATATATAGACATTAGCGGCCATCTTGCACTTTGATTAACCATAAAGCAAGGCCAAAAATTGTTGCTGCTCAATTGACCCGCACTTGCAAGATTACGCAGGGAGTGTGTCATTGCCTCTTTGGCATTTATGGGTGGCCAATACTACACTGATACATATCAAAGAACAAATCACTATTTGATTACGTGACTCACAAGGCTCAAAATGGTTGACACACCGGTGACACTGAGTACCAAGATGGGATAGCGAGTGGGTCACTTTCTCTTTGGCATTGCAATACAGCCAATACCTCATTTATGATTGTCTGAATCCAATCACCACTTAGATTACCCATGATGCCAGAGCAAAACTCATTGAGATGCCATTTACTATCATGTTCATGATGAGGAAGGAGCGTATCGGTCCTGTTTGCAGTGGAAAAGGCAGCCGATTCTTCCGATAAGGACAATGACGTACCAAAGGCAATATTTCTTGATTCGCAGAAGGATATCTAAATGTGAACAGAAGTAGTAAAACCTGAAACACAGAACTGGAGATTGGAAATGACGGGTCTAGCCAAACCCGGAAGAACCCGGCGGTTGACTGGTACACATCCGTGATTGGCCCGCCAGGACCCAGCGGGTCACATCTTTGCACGGTTCTGGAACCGAACAGATCAGTTGTTGCGGTCTGAACCCGGAACTCTCGTGTGTTACCTGGACCAGGTGCTAAAACTACTACCAATCTGCCGAATTCAGCCATGGGTGGCTCTCAAATGCAAAATCCAGTCAATACCGGCCACTCTTTGAAACCCATGCTGAATGGAACATTGTGAGGTATGTCATTGAAGTATTGAGGCCATTTCTATATCGGACCCTGTGGCTGTGGAAGAGGCATAAAGTCACACAGCATCAGGTTATCATCCTCTATAACGACATGTTCGATCATATGCATGGCATCATGCGAGCTTTGGCAAAGAAGAGGACTCTGAGGAATGAAGACATTTTCTTTGCCATGAAGATAGCTCCACAGAAGCTGTCCCAATACTATGCCCAAGTGGCTGCATCGACAGGTATGCTTCCCAGTTCAGCACATTTCCTCAATCCTTTCAGGAAGTTGCAATTGTTCAGGGTTTTGGAGAAGCGAATGCATATTAATCCTGGGGAAGAGACATTCCATACTACCCAATACCAAGAGGCCTTACTCACATATGTGGAGAATGAATAGTGGGTCAAACATCGACGTGTGCCGGTCAATATACCTGAAAGGGTACTGAGCAGCAATCCAGTCCCCTCCACAATGGCCTCAGGATCTAGTCAATCATTCCTTGATCCATATGAATCGTCCAGCGATGATGAAGAATACCTGACGCCTAAGAATGTGGCTGAAACTACACCTGAACAAAGTGATCGCGCTGCAGGTGCATTGACAGCCACCAGGCTCTTTTTGAATTCCCCGCCTGAAGCGTCAAACAACTAGGGGCAAATTGATCCAGATCACAATGATTACCACTCCGACCCAATGGAAACTAGTAGTACATATTGGTGACCGGACTTAACTAACTGGTGGCGCCAACACGAGGAATTGCACTGGGAGTTAGATGATCTCTGCAATGTGGCGCGCGACATATTCGAAATCACATTACATGGTGGCAGCGCCCAGGCCACTCTTTCCTCAGGCCGAGTTGTCATCGGCTGCAGGCAGTCAAAAACCGCACCAGAGACCCTTGGCGAAACAGTCGTTGTGAGGCAATTTGCCCATGGTAATCACGGGATTTTGGCAGGCGCTGACCAAAGATTGGATACCACAAACACAATAAACGACTTCGCAATGAAGAATGAGGTGGTGGAAAGGACATTCCACAGTATAGCCAATGTTCCCAAAGTTTTGGGGATGTGGCAGGGCAGCCAAAACCTACAGGCTACTCCGATGGAATCTCGCACTGAATCCAAGCAGATGACGGCCATAGAATACATTTTGGGTATGGAAGAGATCATCAAAGCCTCCTGGGCACTCTTTCAACTTGATGGTGCGGTTGCATTTCAATTGTCAGAAATATCTCCTTTGCCACCACCATTTTGTGCAAAGGACCTCCCTGGAGGACTAACACAGAAACTAAATGTCTGCCAAATCAGACGAACCAACCGTCATTCAGTTGAAAGTGATGAAGGTTGTGCATCTGAAAGTAATTCGGAAACCGGAGGTTGGCTGAACTGGGATGGTGACTTGGATGATCTAAATGACAGCAAAGGGAATTGTGTACCAGACTTTGAATCTGATATGGAGCAAGACTATGCCATTGAGGTCTTGGAATGCCCTGAGCAGCGGGATGTGAGTGTTTCGCGAGATGATCCCAGAGTGATTCGTCCTACACCGATCTCAATGAGACAGGCTCACCAGGTGTTGGGGTCGGTCAATGCAATCGAAATGGTAAGGAACATGGGAGTTAGGAACAAGCAGCACCGAATGCGACAATGTCTCACCAGCATCTTCATGTATCATGGCCGAGAGTTTCATTTAGAGATCAATCATGCGCCAATGGTGAGCAGTAGCTTGTGAATAGCGGTTGATACAATGATGTATTGCAGGAGAAATGAATTATTTGGCATGATATATAAATGTTAGTTGTGTGAGAGCAAACAGTGCAAGAATGTCACTGTGCTTGGCCTTCCCACAGGGCTGAGTCTTAATCTGTCAGAAAGATAGCCAATATGTTCAAATCATGATGAAAACTGTTATCGATGACAGAAGTTGTTGAATGGAAAATATACTAAAATGAGTGTCAACGGAGTGTCAACGATTGGTGGTTGTGTAAGTAAGGTGAATAGCAAATGATTTGGTCGCAATTATGTATAACCAAAGTATTGGCAGCGTTTCTAGGCAACAGGGACCGCAACATGGTCACCACCCCATTCTGATAATCAGCATCATCGGAGAGTTAACAATTTGTAGCTTCGCATCTTGGGTAATTCATATTCTGATTGCTTGCAGACACCCGTTTATGAGATATTGGCAGCCTTTACAGCTAAAATCAACAGCAACAGGCTCCCTGCCTCATCCTACAAATGAGCGTCCACGGAGCGTCCACAGTTCTAGTTGTCCCATATTTGGTAATCATAGCATCTGTATGGGCACATACGCCTTCGTTCGGCCTTATAGGCATACGTATGGTAATTATAGGGATACGGTAGCAAACGTGGATGCGAGTGAGAGTAGATGTAGATGTGTAGGTAAGATCATCGCTAGAGATCTAAGGCTCGTGGCGTGCCGACTATATATAATGGCTGTTACCCGGCCCCAGGTCACGTTCCGCTGTTACAGCATCGCGCTGATCTTCGTGCTCATAATGGAATTATTGACCGCCCTGATAGGCAGAAGTACAATATATCACTGGTAAAACACGGATTCCAAATTAATCGATATTGCAAATGACAAAGCATGCAAAAATGTATTATTGGTTGTTGAATACGCGATTTTGAGAACATACTATTGACACACTGCAAAAACAAGAGCCTTCTATGAATCTATAGATGGACCCGCTGGGCGACCCGCTGACAAGCCGCCCAATGCAGACAGGTTAGGAGTATCCCAGCAAACCATACCCGAGTTGATGGTTCGGGTTTATTGACAACCCGGACTGCCCATTTGTGAACGGTTCAGTTTCGAGCCAGACCCGGACCCATTGCTACCACTAAGCACAACTGTGCAAGGTCACATGAGTGCATAATAAAGGCACTGGACATGGGAGTCGACCGCAGGGCAGACGTTGTGTGCTTGCAAGAGCCACCGAAAGAAAGGGAAGGTATTGGGATTAGCCATTCGGCATAGAAAGAAGATCAAGCAAAGGAGGTTGGTGTAAAGGCATACGCCCTTGTATGGCGTCATAGGAAGGTATATCAGCACATACCGTTGGAAAAGTGGATGTCCACATTATGGAGGAGTATACAGATAAGGTTATCGCTAGAGATCTAAGGCTCGTGGCGAGCCGACTATATAGAGCGGGTGTTACCCGGCCCTGGACACGTCACATGCAGCCGTGCCGTAATATTATCGCTCTCTTTGGGTGCAGACCGCCATGGCTGCATAAATCTGAACAAGAGTAGAAAAGGAATGGACAGGAAACAATCAAGCAACCAATCAGCTTACGCAATCGTACGAACACATACGTCCCACAACCGATCAGTACCGTATGGTAGCGATTCGGCAGATCCGGCGTTCTGGGAAACTCCACCTCCAAATGACTTATCTCCGGAGGTGGTAAAAACCAGTGCCGACGGCATTTGTACTGGGCCGAGATCCAAAGAAGTAAAGAAGTAAAGCAGTACAGAAGAGAGAAGAGAAAGAGAGAGAAGGAACATCCAAAGTAACACCGTCCTCCATATCTCCACTTCCGTAATGTTCGGCATCTGACTATCCATTCTCGCACTCCTAACTCGTACCAAGTGTAGTTCATTGTCGGAATTAGACACAGTAATCTCGGTGAAATCCGCAATCATGGTATGAGCCACGTCTTGACTTGGCGGCATTGATGGTGGCTTCCGCTCGCTGCTCATCATCACCTTCACCATCGCCAATGGCATCGGTATATCCAACTTGTAAGTATCCCAGTAACCGGTCATACACACCATACTTCCAAGTGCGTTAGCACTCGAGCACTCCAAATTCCTCGTGAATAACTCCGCAGGCCCCGCCCATCAGTGATCATTGTTGCCGCATTGGAAACTTCTGCTCTCCGTATCATAGATGTCGGTGATGGTCAATTATATATGACCTCGTATCTATCTCGTAAGCGTCTCATGAAACGGTCATTCATACCATATATATTCGAGCGCTGTTGCACCCTCCAGACCCTCGTGCATAGCTTTGTAGGCCAGCCTCGATATCATCTCTTGCAGCCGGTGGGTCTCACATGGTGCCTGTCAGTAGTTATATTCATCCTCCTGCAGCATCGGCCAAGCACGCTTATAGCCCTCCAGTATGGTCATTCAACATCCAGTTCGGTAAACATCACAGTCGGTGCCTTCGGTAGAGGGATCCCGATAATCCTCTTATTCAATCCCAATTGAGAGTCATTCGGCCATGATCTTGGTTGCTATGCTCAGTCATCATCTCTCGGTAGTTGCCTCAACTGTCTCTCATGATGCCATTCGGTGACTGCCTCTCGGAAGGCCGTTCTGTGACCATCTCTAGCAATGTGTTTCGGTTACTCGCTCGCGATGCTGTTTGGTAGACTATTTGGTAAGTTCGGAAATCATTGTTGGTCTCGTTCGGAACTCCTTCGGTAGACATAATTGCAATCGTTCGGCATACATCAAGCGAACTTGACCTTCCTCTCATCATCTTTCCGGTGCATTTGTAGTCGCACTGATCATCCTCCGAGTCGGTGCACTTGTTGGTACACTTGACATCCTCCCTGTGCACGGTGCACTTATCATCTCCAATTGCTCGCCCGCTCTCCTCTGGGTATGCTTTCCGCTCCTTCTCCAGGTGTGCTCGCTGTCACTTGTCTGGGTTTCCACATAGTCGTTTTGCTTATTGACTGCTGGTAATCTCTTCCAAGGTACGCTCATTGGCAAATCTCCAGCTGTGATTCTGTGCCGGTAAGTGCGCTCCAAGGTGCTACCTCCCAGCACTTCCGGTGCGGTGATTGCTTGCGGTAGGGGTAGTTTTTGATTCCGGTATGGTCATTTCCCTTTGTACCTCGTAGCTCCGCCGACGCCTAATCCATAGCAGCTGTGTATCTCGGGATTGCCGAGACTCAGTCAGGATCTCATTCAGGATTGTATCTTGGACTTGCGGCTTCTTGATTCATCTGTAGGTGCGTTTGCCTTCACTTCTGTGAGTGCACTTTTCGCCATTGCTAGCATTCTCTATAGGTGAATGTGTTTCACGGTGATTCGTTCCTGCACTTCTGGTACGGTACTTGTTCTCAATCAGGGTTATTGTGAATCCGGCACCATCATCGCCCTCTTTAAAGATCGTTGCTCCACCAACGATTGATCTTGTACGGCTTGTCCGGTATCGGCTTTGTAGCTGTGACTCAGGATCCGATTCGGGATCTTATTCGGCATTCAAACTCGGGCATGTAGCTGCATAATTCGGCATCTCTGAATAGTGGCCGGTATCGGATCCGGTGGAGCCATGCCGCCGGAACACCTTATGTCTGCAATTCTGCACTAGATTGCAACTTCTTAGCATCATATAGGAATGGAGATTGATTGTGATTAGTCACCCGTGATCAGTCTCCTGAGATCCATCTCCTGTCATCCACCTACGGTCATCCACCACCGGTCATCCATCCACATCCAGTCGCGATCCATTTCCGGCCTCAAACCCTCTCCGGCCATGATTTATCACTGGCCGCAGTCCATCTCCAGGTGCGATCGATCTCGGGCTGTGATCCAGTCGGTTCCAGCCATTTGTTTCCACTATGAGCATAATTGCGCTCCTATGGTCCGCATTCTGTGACTTCTCCTGTAGCTCTGTAAGCTCACTAGAGGTTATCGTTACTGACTTCCATAATGTCTGCCATCAATTGACTCTTCATACCAGTCCCATAATCTATCCGGTGACATATCGTCCATCATAAGAAACTAACTACTCATCGATTCGTCCATATGGCATGGAATCTTTAAGTCCAAATCCAAATGCATCATCCGGCCTCTTGAGCACGTGATCATAATGCACGTAATTGTATCAATATTGCTCCACCCCACTCTGAGAAGTCGTAAATCCGCCCATATGGCAAACGGTAGCCGGGCTGCAAATTCATTGCAATAGACCGATGCGGCTGGAGTGTCTCCGCCTTAGCGTTGGTGAAAACTTCCACGACATCTCCGTACATCGCTGGATGTGTCCTTCATCATCCACAGGCACCATCTTTGTCTTGGTACCGGCTCCATCTGCAAACGTTAGTTCTCAATGCCTGAGAGATTTGGAGCGATAGAGGAGTATCCAGGAGTCCGGATGTAAAATGGTTCACCCATGGAAGAGCGAAGCCCCGGTGTCCAGTACTCCCTTCCTGTCCCGGCATGCATGTAGCAGTCATTCAAGGTTCCCATGTGGACGCTGTTCTGCCGCAACTACCGCCGCTGCTCCCTGCTCGCCCGTCCAGTGCCTGGTGACTATCCCACCACAAGAGATGCTCTCCACGGTCACGCCCAGCAGCCCTATACGAACTCCCACTCTTCGGGAGAATGTCCAAAGGACCTCCTCACTGGCCAGTTGATTGTCAAAGGCATTGGCTCCAAGTATTTAAATATCCGGAACACTGCCACCGCCTTCGGAACACGCCTCCTCCCTAGCTGTTACCCAGGTACATTCCTGAGGCATACCTGATGGCCTGGCCGGTCCAGTGCCACCTCTTCCGCTCACCCTGGGGTTGCAGAGCCAAAAGTCGAATGCTTTGCAAGTCGACGCTAGTTCTCCATCTCGCACACTGCGTCCAGCGCTGCTGCCACCATGTGTACGAATCAGCTCACTGAGCGACTAACATACTTGTCACACCCAATTGGGACTATCTGACATCCAAATACTGTCCATTCCCACGTGGGGATACGATACATAAATTCAATCTGCGCGCGCTTTACGTACATACACAATCCGCTGGTCGCCTGTGAGTGCCCAGACGGTCCATCCTCCGGCAGCCCCATGAATCCTTAGAATCCCAGCTACAAACTAAAAATCATCTGCATTGTATTCCTAAAAACCCTCTTGGTGTGCCATCGTATGGGCACAAATCCGTATTTGCTCGTTGGCTTATATTCGATTGAATTGAATAGAGTCGGCGCGGATGCCTCTCTCCCTTCACAACTCTCTGATTCAGTCGTCCAATCAGGTGCCAACGGTGACAATTGACAAAGGTGATAATTGAGAATAGTAATCACGAATTGTATCTGCTAGCCACTTTAGAACATTCAGGTTATTGTACTTCCTTTAAGGAGCTGCGACATGATCTGCGATCGCATGTCCGCTATGTTGAACTCTGCCCAGCGGTAGACCAACGAAGTAGGTATTCATAGTTGTATCATTGCATATACTTCCGTAGTTGCTGCAGTAAACTCATCGGTGGTATTGCTAGATGTGAATCGGGCTTATCGCATGAATCCGCGCTGACCCTCCATAGGTGCACTGCGTTTGAGGTATGCGCCGGTTTACCTTCTTTGCAGCTTCGCTCGGCTCAGAGGAAAATAATCATAGGTGCACTCGGGTACACGATTATGGCCTGTGCCGTCTCAATAATTTGCGTGCAATTGCATTCGTCGGATATGGATCGAACAATTCTCGGGACAAGGTTCGGCATTGCGAGTGACGCGACTCTCGTGGACGCATGGGCTCTGAAAACGTCCTTGTAATCGTAAACTGGCTCAATTGGATTGTGACTTATCTAATCTCATTGATGCCGCGATTGATAGCCGTCGGGTTCTCATATGATGGATTTGTTTCACTTGACTTCGACTGACTTGGTCACTGACGAGCCTGGAAGCCGGTTGGCCTCTGGAATCAACTAGGAATAGTCTCTCCTACTGCTACTCCTAATTTGGTGGACAATTCATGCCTCCTTTGTATCTGCGATTCGAAGATCTCAAGTGCGTATGATTTATCATTGGTATGTGTCACGACAAGTCTCAGGCGAATTGGCCTCTGGGATCCACACCAAACGATCTCTGTTACTGTAAACCTCAATTCAATAAACATACCAACACACTTCCCTGATGCAATCAGTGCTGTCAAATCTGTAAGATATCCTGTTCGTACTTTGCGTGTTGTGACGTGTCGGAAAGTGGTAATTCATGAAATGCCGTATGCGAAACAAATCTGAAATTAGAGAGCGATAATAGTCTAAAGGCATACGGCCGCGCATGGCCTCGTAGGAAGCTATATCAGCAGATACGGTTGCAAAGGTGGATGTCATCATTGTAGAGTAGTATGACGGCAAGATTATCGGTAGAGATGTAAGGCTCGTGGCGAGCAGACTATATATGGCGGGTGTTACCCGGCCCTGGACACGTTACGTGCAGCCGTGCCATTATATTTTGATGGCGATACAGAGAGGAAGCGGCCTGGTTGTGGATGAGCGGACAGGTTCAAGCAGAGCTGCTAACTAGGATATCATTGCTGCTGATGTCAACAGGGGAGGGGAGATGATAGCGAGGATCGTCAACATTTACGATCAAAGAAACACGGCTGAGGGGAAGAGACTGTCACCAAAATTCAAATGGCACAGGGTCATTCGGCTGGGTGGTACAGTCCTCGCAGGAGACTTCAACTCCCATAGCATAAGGTGGGACCCAGGATGCCATGTTCAGCGCAATGGTGCATTCTAGGAAGATGCGATTGACCACAATGGACTGGAAATTGGACATGATTGTTGAGCCACCCAGCATAGGACAGGAGAATGTCATGAAGCAGTATCGTTCAACGACCTGATGCTGGCGAATTGACCAATATCTAAATCGTGCTGACTGGCTGACGACGATACCACTGGATCCAACCATGAGCTTATAGAATGGCACTTGGAAGTAGACAGGCAGGCGATTGCAGACTTTGAAAGAGTAGTGGGGTGGAATGTAGCTGCAATGGAGGAGGATGACGTGGAAGCAGCGGAGAGATCGTGGACAGAGCTAGAAATGAAGAGAGCTCTGACGGATGCAGAGTGCACAGCCGACGAGGCAGAGCCAGAGTATGCATAGTGTCAGGAAGCAATGAGCAGAGTGTTCGATCCCACATCAAAGAAGATCAGGATATGTGCCAAATTGAAGAGGTGGTGGAATGCTGACATCCAAGACAAGAGATGGGCGGTCGCAAGAGAGAAAAGGAGGAGACCCAACTGAGAAGTGGCCCCAAAGAGGAAGGCAGAGGGTCAGAAGTATATTCGACAGTCCACGAGTACAATGTACAGAGAGTTTTTACACAACCTGATTGCGGCCTAGGAATCGAGAGCAGCAAGATACGTGAAACCCCAGGCAGGCACCTCCATCCCGGCTATGACAGACAGAGAAAGAAAGCAAGCGAACCCATCATTGGAGAAGGAAAAGATGCTGAGGGGCGAATGATTTCCTCTGAATGACTATGACTGGTACTACGAACTACCTCCCGCAGGCAGTGTACACACACATGTCACTCAGCAAGCAGTCGACGGAGCCTGATATTCTCAATTGGTCCAAAAAGAACTGGTGAACGACAAGCTGCCTTTTGGCGCCATATGGCTGGTTTGGAAGTGTGACACAGAGAGAACCATGAGGCTGAGGAGGGCGGCGTATTATCAAGGGAGGACACCCAGCTGTATGGAAGCGAGCTAGCGTTGCAATGAGTCTGGAGTGTGGCGAAGACGACTATACCCAGCTGAAGGCTTATCGATCCATATCGCTGCTGAGTTGCATGGGTAAAATCGTCGAGGAAGTAGTCACTGAGCTAGTGTTAGAAGAAAACAACAGAAGAGGGCAACCGAGTGATGGACAATTTGGATGCAGAAATGGATGGACAGCCATAGATGCAGCAATAATCATGGTCGAAAGAACTGATGCAGCCTCGAAATACCGCCACATTAGAGGAGTGCTTCTCACGGACATTGATGCAGCCCGCCCAAGTGTGAGAAAGGGAAGGGTAGTAAACTTAGTCCGGACTAGCAACATGAACAGGGACCTTATACGATGGACGGAGAGATTTCACATATACCACACTGTGTACATGATTAATGATCGCAACACCATGCAATGACAAAGATTGGTTGCAGGGCTTCCGCAATGCTCAACTTTGTCACCGAGTCTCTTTGCGATTTACACATCAGGACAGACCAAGTGGGGAGAAAAGTCGGTATCAGCAGGCGAAGGGCTGTCGTGGGTAGAAGACGCTGGCTGGGTGGCGATAAAATGCAAAGTTGATCAGCCCATCACGATACTTGAGAGATGCACAAGGAAGAGGATCAAGTGGGGAAGTTGGCAAGCGCTACCGATTGACTCTGCAAAGCCATAGGTTGCAGTGTTCATGCGGAGACAAGGCAACAAGGAACACCTCCGGCCAAAGATGACAGGGACCATAAGAGTCAGAGCCAGCGTCACACTATTCTTCAATCAGACGACACTCTGGCAGGGTATCGGGATGGACACACACCTGATGTTCGATGGGCAGCAAATCGACGCATGAAGAAAATAAGGTCAGCACAAGCCAGACTCCAAACCCTTACACAGACAAATAGGGTTGGTCCTGGGAGCGTAAAAGCCCTGCAAGTGGCATGTGTCAAAGCGATCGCCCTATATGGGAGCGAGCTCTGGTGGGACCCCAAAGATGTTGGCTGATGAGACAATCTCTAACTTCTCCTCAGTTGACAAGCCAGGTCCATCCTGGGAGCGCAGCCCAAAATCCCATGGGGTGCATTTATGTCAGAGTGAGGGCTTACACCCGCACCTGTAATCTTGGACTCCAGACACCAGCAATTTGCAGCAAGACTAGCACACACATGCAGTAGTAAGCTACAGCAGGGAAACCAAAACCCCTCTTCCGGTGCACCGATATGCAGAGTAGTCACAGAAGACCATGAGCATGGCCTGTCAACCGAAGCCATGAAGTTGCCCACCCAGGGCCAAGAATCCGTCGTCAGGACCACCACTCTGCACATCGCCACCGCTGTCAAGGACAACGCGCACTGCAGAGAGGGATACAACGAGCCAAAATCGGAGCTGGGATCTGGATATGCTGAACAGACAGGTCGCCCACGGACGATGGCCGAGTGCGAGCTGCAGCACTGTGCAAACACGGAAATCAATGGAGGTCCCACCGCAGCTATCTGGGTCCTGGATGTATGGAGGTCTTTAACGCAGAACTGTGTGGGATTGGACTCACGCTTGATGTCACAATTGAGAAGAGAGAAGCATTGCAAAAGCGTGGAGAGAAGACAGTGGCAGTCTTCAGCCCCCCACAGCCAGCAATTTGGCGAACAGCACACCTGGAGCCGGGCAAATGGCTGAGACTAGAGTGGAGGAACAACAGAAGGGGGCGCACTCTCCTCGCCCACGGCATCACAACCGAGGTCCACTGGGTCGTGGAATCGGCAAAAGTGAAAATCGACTATAGGCTGCGCTACCCGCACACGCGTACACCCGCAACTCATAGCAAGCTTCCCGTGGATCCCTGCGCGACGTGCAGCCCTTAGTCATCTATAGTCAATTCATAGTGATGTGTGCGTGGGCCTATGGAACTATATACGGCTGCCGGCCAGAGATGCACCTATACTTATCTTTACTGCCTGCTGATATACCGGTACTATACACACTATCGCTGCGAGTCTGCATGAGAGCCCGCTGGCGATTGACAGCCTGCTCTAGAGCCTACTTGAGAGCCTGCTTGAGAGCCTGCTTGAGAGCCTGCTAGAGAGAGCTGCGCTTCGGGAGGGGTAGAGTTTTCTTCCATTGGAAACCTTTGGCCGATGGCAAACTCTGAGTTTGTGGAAGCTTTAGCTAATAGAAGCCTCTAAGACCGTGGAAGCTTTGGCTAATGGAAGGCTCTAAGTCTGGAAGCTTTGGCTAATGGAAGGCTCTAAGTCTGTAGAAGCTTTGATGCTAACGTTGACGTAGCCAACCTACTTGTCTAAGTGCTTCTGGTACTATGATCACCATCACCGACACCATCACCATCGCCATCATCACCATCGCCATCATCACCATCGCCATCATCACCATCACCATCATCACCATCACCATCATCACCATCAGCCCCGGCCCAAATGCGCACACATACGCCCACATTCTGTGGGAAGCAAGCAGCTGATTGCGCTGGAATATCTGAGTCGGAGATCTGCTCTCCCCATGATCCAATTGTCTACCATTCCTACAGAGTCTAAGGCTGCAATTGTCAACACCATGGTCGTGAGGCATCGTGAGATTCCATCTCGGTGGGCGTGCTAAAGATAAGATTCAGACTATGATATAGACCGACGTCATGATTTCGGCCGCCCGCCACCCGCTACCCGCCCCCTGCCTCATGCCTCCCGGATCCCGGCGTCTGCAACTCAACAAGTCTCTGGATTGAGCATGTAGGAGCATATTCGGGAGGAGTAGAGTTTTCCACGGGAAGCTTTTGGCCGATGGAAAACTCTGAGTTTGTGGAAGTTTTGGCTAATAGAAGGCTCTAGGTCTGTGGAAGCTTTGGCTAATGGAAGGCTCTAAGTCTGTGGAAGCTTTGCTGCTGACGTTGACGTAGCCAACCTACTTGTCGAAGTACTTCTGGTACTATGATCACTACCACCAACACCATCACTATCGCCATTGCCATTGCCATTGCCATCGCCCTCGCCATCATCTCCATCAGCCTCAGACCGAATACGCACACCTATGCCCACAATCGATGGGAAGCGGGCAGCAGATTCCGATGGAAAATCTGAGTCGGAGATCTGCTCTCCCCAAGTTCGAATTGTCTACCTTTCCTGCGGAATCTAACGCTACAATTGTCAACACCATGACCATGAGGCATCGTGAGATCTTGTCACGGTGGGTGCGCTAAAGATAAGGTTCAGACTATGATTTCGGCCACCATACGCCGCTCGCCATCTGCCACACACCACACGCCACATGCCGCCCGCCAAACACTGCCCACCATACGTCACCAGCCTCATGCCTCCCGGTGCCTGGCTTCTGCAACTCAGCAAGTCTCTGGATCGAGCATGCAGGAGCGTACATGGGAGCATATAGTCAAGTGAGATTGGGAGTGTCTTCCCGCTTGAGGGTGTACTTGCGAGCAACTCGGAGGTGTACTTGGGTGCGTACTCGGAGGTGTTCTTGGGAGTGTCTTGAGAGCGTAAGTCAAGCAGGCTGGGAGTGTGCAATCGAGTGCAGTTGGGAGTGTACTTGAGAGCATGCTCGGGAGTGTGATTGAGAGCGTCTTGAAAGCTTACTTGGGAGCGTACAGTCAAGCAGGCTGGGAGTGTGCCATAGAGTGCAATTGGGAGTGTATTTGAGAGCGTACTCGGGAGTGTGCTTCAGAGCATTTTGTGAGCTTACTTGGGAGCGGATAGTCAAGCAGGCTGGGACTGTGTCATCAAGTGCAATTGGGAGTGTACTTGAGAGCGTGCTCGAGAGTGTGATTTAGAGCGTCATGAGAGCTTACTTGGGAGCGAATAGTCAAGCAGGCTGGGAGCGTGTCATCGGGTGCAATTGGGAGTGTATTTGAGAGCATGCTCGGGAGTGTGCTTGAGAGCGTCTTGAGAGCTTACTTGGGAGCGTACAGTCCAGCAGGCTGGGAGTGTGCCATCGAGTGCAATTGGGAGCGTCCTGGAGAGCATGCCCGGGAGTGTACCTGAGAACGTACTCGGAGGAGTACTTGGGGGCGTACTTGGAGTTTACTTGGGAGCGTCTTGAGAGCGGAAGTCGAGCAGGCTGGGAGTGTGCAATCAGGAGTGTACTTCAGAGTGTACTTGGGAGCGTGCAAAGAAGTGTATTTGCCAGTTTGGTTTCAAGTTTGTTGAATGCAGCATGATGTATAGTATCAAGCGCACATAATTGCATGCATATCATAGTAATCTAGTCAATGCGCAGGTCCATAGGACCTTATAGTGCCACGCGTCAAATATCCTATGGATCACCGACCCAAAAACAGGTTCTCTATGAGTTACGCGTCGCGTAAGGTCATTTTTCCCGGTGTGCCAGATGATGGTTTTGCGATCGAGTACGATAGTATTCTACTTCCATTCGTTCATGAACCGCATCGCGACCCTTTTCTTCACCCTTCCGACGATGATTCCAGCGATACAGAAGCCGACAGCGAGAATGCGTGTATCGATCCAGAGCAACCTCCAGTTCGGACACGTATGTATTGTACTCCAGAATTGGACAACCATCTAGCCGGCAAGCCTATTAGTGACGAGTATTTCGATATCTTCAAGGATGAAATCGATCTATGGTCACCGTTCTCTGGCGAGGAGGAGTATTGATTAGCGGACTGGTGCGTCAAGCGCTACTTGAGCAGAGCTGCAATTCACGAGCTTTTCAGGAACCCTACGATGCCAACCGTCAGCAGCTTCACTTGGTCCCACAATTTTTTCAAAAGGGGAAATGAAATGTCCTAGGCAATGGGCATCGACTCTTGGAAATCCGCCAAAGTCTGTTACCGTCGTTTGCCAGATCCAACCAACCTTGGTGACAATGATTACACTCGTTTCTTTTACCGCAATCATGTTGAATGCAGTTTGTTGTTGATGCAACCGCCTGCGTTCAGGGAACATATGTCGTATGCTCCAGCACAGGAATTCAATGTTGCTGAGGAACGTATCTACTAAGAGGTGAAATCAAGTGACTGGTGGTGGAATGAACCGGCACATTAGTTGGATCTCGTCATAGCTACGATGATTTTGACCACTCTATTACCCACGGCGGCCACTTGGAGCTACCATTGTCCATTCATTCAGCAGTTCCGACCAGACATATCTTACAAACTATTCGCACCACCAGACGGAATGGCCAGTATATCTGACTGTTGGAGAGATTGACCTGATGATTGGATCAAAGCCTTCGAATCTTGCGAGCATCCCTGTTGTTCTTCTTCCCGTCAATCTGCAATATCACTTCAAAGAGCATGGAAAAACACCTGCCGTGAAGGAACACCAAAGCCACAATGGAGAGGTTTTCAGGAAGGTCATCGAGCTTATTTTTGTTCCACTCCAAGTGCGTTTCACCACTTGAGGGCTTGTGCTGTGTGCAGACAGCAGGATGCCGCAATGTTATCCTGTCATCTGTGCATGGACGGCTGACTATTTCGAAAACATTGACCTGCATTCAATCAATCAGCTGCAGTGACCGGTATGCAAAGGATCGAAATCGTTGTTATGAGTAGGTAATTCATTCTTGTGGAAATTGAGAGACCTTCTGCTATACTTCCAAAAGATGATACTCCCAACTCAGGCAGATGAGACTGAGAGACAGAAGCATGACAATATCGGGAAGATCGAGCGGTTGGAACCTCAGAAGGTGTCTGCGGGAATATAAAATGCATCTCTCCAAGGACTATTATTGTACCCGATATTCTCCAACCCGTTTATGTCTGTATTCTCATGCTGTCTATGGACGGGGTAATGTCCTGGCTCGAAAAACAGTCCAGGAATGACAGATCCAATTATCTCTAGGTGATGACGCGTTTTTATCCTGGCTGCACTCGATTCAATAAACCATATAGCCAGGTGACGGAATGGAGTGGTATGGTGATGAACGCATGGGGGTGTGTGATTGTGCCAGTTTCCGTGGCGACTCTTTCAAACCTTTTGGCGAGCCAAATGATTCCCTTCAAAGAAGCCCAGTTGTGCATCAAGAACGTGGTGTATTGTCACCATATGGCACAGTACCGGTACCATACTGAGGCCACAATCCAGTATATGGAGAATACTCTGGGGGGGCTTCATTATCACCAAATTGTTATCAGTTGGTTCTGCACCTGTAAATGTACAAAGAAGCTCTTCGGAAGCGCTGAACACGCAGCTCTCTGTGGACAAACAGCACGAATGGGAGAGTGACCCCACTAGGGACAATCCTTCAGCGGCTGCAAAGGGCGGCTGCATTGAAGAAAATAAAACGCAGATCGAGTCAGACATTGCACAACCTCTTGTTGACGAATCAGATCCCAACCTTGTGAAGATCCATCTCCTGAACCACTTCTCTCATCATATCCGCCAGCCTGGCAAGCTCTAAAATGTAAACTCTGAACTCCCAGAGGAAGCGATGGTGGATCTTGACAAACTGTACAGACATTAGAATGTTCATATGCTGCCTATGCGATTTTGCAATCGATTGCCTCCCAGGAGGTGCTTCATTAGTTCGAAATGGAACCAAGCACTGCAAAACAACGACGTGACCATGATATGCCCCTAACCAAAGCGCCTTACATGCGAATGATGAAGAACCCACGACCAGAAATCAAAACCCTTGATGACGTGGCCGAGTGGTGTGCAATGCTAAAAGGGGAGCTACAGAAACATACTGCTTGTTGTTTGAAGAGATTTGTCGACATCACAGACTACGTTGATCACGACCAAGATCTCAGTGGTCTAAAACATGCAAAATACATTCGGTACAATAAAATAGCAATTCTGGTGACGTCTTCTGAATGTGACAAGCAAGCTGTTCATATGGTTCGTTGCACTGAGTCCACATGTTGGAGAAGGAATAAGCCACCCAGAGATGATACAGGACTACTCTGCACGGGAAGGAGTCCGCATAGCCACTGTGAGTCCACTGCAGCATGAGTTCGCGCCTGGGTGAAGTGTCATTTGGTCGTCAACGGTGCTGGATGAAGCTTTACCGGGCTTCTTGGCTTGGTTCTGATGTTTGCAACAGGGCCGATACTTCCGACTGCTGTTATGGGGATTGTAACTGAGAAGCATCAACCTCAGATGCAACCCTTGGACAATGGAAGCAATCGTTGTAAGCCTCTTTTCGGTGTCGGAACCACTTTCATCATCCCTGTAAGCACGATCCAAACAGCTGTACACCTTCTTCCATGGACTCTGCAGCCAGATATCTGACAGTGGTACTTGAACAAAATGACTAATTGTAACAATTTCATATTGCTTTACATGTGGACCATTCGACTCGATGCTTGAAGTAATCGTTCCAGCAACGCTAACCTAATGAGTCCTTTCTTTGGGTATCTAAAATTTCGTAACGGGAGTAGTGTTAGCAACGCTTCCGGACCATCACTTGGAGACCAGGTCCGGGTCCAAACTGAAACCCGGCGAGATTGGGGGTCCTGGTCTGCAAGATACTCGAACTGTCCACTCGGGTAATGATCGATGGTATACTCCCCACCAGTCTGAATTCGGCGGGTTGTCAGCGGGTCACCCCGCGCGTCCTGCTGTAGATTTATATACGGCGCTTGTATTTGCATTTTGTTAATATTATCCCATCCCAATCGGATTTTCGGCAACTAATAATGCGCTTTTCATGTTGTGCAGTTTGCAATACCGATTAATTGGGTATCAGTGTTTCACCTTTGATATATGGTAATTTTGCCTGTCAAGGTGGTCAACAATACATTTTTGCACGCGAAGATCCGCGGGATGGCTTAATTACAAAATATTCATGAGCAAAAACTGTTGACTCTTTGTTGTCGCTCATTTTCAGGATGGGGCAGAGCCCAAGTCGCTGTTATTTTTGCCAATAAAGGCTACCAATATCTGATAAATTGATGTCTGTAACCAATCAGAACATAAATTACCCAAGATGCACAGCTACCAATTATTGATGCTCTGTTGACGCTCATCCTAAGTATGGGGTGGTGACCTTGTCGCTATTACTTTCGCCTATCACAGCCGCCAATACGTCCAGTCTGAATGAGAACGAGCAAGTAACGGGTGAATTAGCGTACTCACACGACCGCCAATCTTTGACACTATGTTGACCCTCATTTTAATGCATTGTCCATTCAACATCTACTGCCATCAATAATTGTGTTCATCATGATTTGACTGTAATCGTTGTCTTTCTGACGAATTGAGATTCACCTCTGTGGCATAGCCGAGGGGTATAATATTCTTCCACTGTTCACTCTCACACGATTAACAATGATGTATTTCGACAGATGATTCATTGCTCGTTCTATAGATCTTTTTTCAACCGATATTCCCAAGCTACTTCTCACCATAGGCCTATAATAAATCTCTAACTGAAACTCTTGGACAAGCTACATTAAGAACCTGGTGAATGATTGATGTGTTCTGTCCTACTCTTTCTTCACCGCTTAATTTCTCCTCGTTTCTATTGCATTGAGAGTCGGTAACACCAATCCAGCGTGTCTCTTTGACTCCGGTGTTGGGCAAACTAATCCGGGACCAGTCAGGGCGGCACTGACATCCTGCCGCTGTGGGCAGTCCAGATACTCGATACCATTGTTATGCTGTATATCGGATTCACTGTCAGCCATGGAATCGTCTTCGGTGTGATTTGGATTATCCAAGTGGCCAATCCAGTTAAGCCAAGTTTCGGGGTCCAACATGCCTTCAGGTCCGCTATCCTCATCTCTTCCGACTGGATGGTGGTTAATCCTCCTGATTGAACAGACATTCAACATATGAGTTCGTCCTCCAGGGCAGTACTTTGAAGACAAAGCTGGTGGCAAAGGTGATTGTTCGGACAATTGGAATGAAGCCGCTCCATCATGTTCGATAAGTGACCTTGAGGCTTTAACGAACACTTCCACCTCCGAAATGTATCCAACGGCTGTCATCTGCTTGATTATAGCACGATCTTCTTTCTGCATATCATGTAGTTTCTGGCTTCCCTGCCATATCTCCAAAATGTAATAAACGTTGGCCATTCTGTACAATTTCCTTTCCTCTGCATCTTTCCTCATTTGCAAGTCGTTTTCTGTGTTTGTTATATACGATCCTGGATTATCGTCCGCCAAAATGCCGGCATTGGCACAAGCAAACTACATTACAATGAGTTATTCGAGGAGGGTCTCGCCATTGGTTTTTCACTGCCACTAGCCATTATACCTCGCCCAAGCGAAAAACTGGCCTCCACTCCAACACAATGTGGTATGATAGAGAATATATCGCGTGCCACATTGGAGAGATCCCCGTATTTGGAGTGGGTTTCCTCATGTTGCCGCCACCTGTCGGATATGTCCGGTAACCAAAATGCCCTGCTAATCTCCATTGGGTCGGAGTTGTAATTATTGAAATCTGGGTTAACTTCAACCCAGTGCTTCGGCATTTCAGGCGGGAAATTCAAATACTGCCTGGCAGAGGTCAATCGGCGGGCTGCGCAATTGCTTCTTCTCGGGGTTGCCTAGGCCACATTTTCCGTGGTTAAGTCGTATTCATCATCGCTGGGAATATCATATTGATGAAAGGATGATTGACAGGATCCTGAACCTGTTGCAGGAGGGACGAGTGTGCTGCTCGATAAGTTTTCAGGTGTGTTGACTGGCACACCTCTATGTTTGGCACAATAATCATTCTCCACGTCCTTCAGAATGGCCTCATCGTATTGGGTCGTATAGGATATCTCGTACTGAGGTGTGGTATCCATTAACATGTCCCACTTTCTACACGATCGTAACGTGCGTAAAGAATCGAGGATCTGTGCAGAATTGAGAATCCCGGGTGTCATTGAAGTCACTTGAGGGCAATATTCGGACAGCTTCTCTCGAGCTAACTTCATATCGAACAACATGTCTTCCTTCCATGGATTATTCATTTTCGCAAATCCTCGCCTCACACCGTCAGTATGATTGAACTTGACATTATTCACTGTGAAAATCTGATGCAATTTGACTGTGTTCCTCTTCGACATCCACCGGGTCCAACAATGAACAGGCCCTAATACTTCCATGACATACTTTACAATGGACCATTCATCTTGAGTTGTGAAAAGTGGCCTATAATCGGTGTATTTTGGATTGTGGAGCGACTCGCGTGTGAATTCCCGTAGTCAGTAGCCGAGCTCAAGCAACTCCAGTCATGCGTTCCAACTTGTCTACACATCTATGATCGGATGTACTGCAACGCAGACTTGGGCTTTTGACTGTCGATGAACTCGTTTCAGCAACCAGGTGTCAGCGTAATCAACACCGCAAGCATTCTCTGCTATATCGAGGTCTCTTTCACAGCTTTCAAAATATCATGAAATATGTACTTGCTCAATTATCTTTGCTAAACCTGGTCTTATGGCCGACACCATGATGATTCTAGCATTGCGCTCTTAGCAAAGTTCTTGACTCATCCCAACAACTCCGCGTTCAGTCTCTCCAACTTGCCAATCGTGCTCATGGGATTCCCCGGACTTGTTGCAATCCTTTACACCGAGAGTGCTCATGAATGCACCCGAAACCAGCAGTATGACGTGCGCCATGCATGCTTTACAGTTCCTCAATGCGGGCCACTGAATTCAAGGGGCCTCAAGTGCCGATTGCAGCTCGCGTGTCATCCAGTATTTTTGGGATGCATTATCAGTCATAATACCAAGCACACAGCCGTGAGTAAGTTCAAAACGATCAAGGACATCGTTCACATTCACGGCTCGCCTTGTTGCTGTATGGTGGCCCTTGACCTATCATCAATGATTAGCTTTCGGAACTGGATTGTAATAGGTGATCAACCTCATCGAAAGCTAGTTGAACTTCACTCAGTGCCCAATCTCAATCCATGTACTAAGCAATAACCAACCTTAGGGCTACTGTGTTCATTGATGTCCATACGTCCAAACCTCAACTTCCTTTTTCCGTGATGGCAACTCCTTCCGAATTGCATCCATGGTAGGTGCATTATCACTGTGGCACGTGTTGCTAAGGATCAAAGTGGACGGCAGCACTAGGTCGTCATGTAACGCCTTATAAGACCGTCGTACCTCCAGATTCAATAGAGCGTTCCATGCAATATGAGCAGGAACACCACTGAACATGAGGTAGCGATTCCACGTGTCTTGGACAAATTCACAATTTTCGAAGTCCTGAGCTGCCAGTTTGCAATGATTTGTTTGTCATTTCGGTCACTATGGAATCACCACAAAGTCAGGTCTCATTCGATGCCGGGAACTTACTGTTCATATTCCTCAACTTCCTTGCCTCTTCTCGATGTCCAACGCTGTTTCATCGACCGTCGAACCAGTCAATTCAGTAACATCTGGCACTATTGATTCGTTTAACTTTGAGATATGAGCTTTTGCCAGTAAGTGTTTCGCCATTGAGCTTGTCCCATGGTAAGATGGATGGCAATGTACTTGATGCCGAACAATAAATATGATGCCAGGGCTGCCGGTCTCCTCAAATCCACAGTGGAAATAGAATAGCCACGAAGGCGCATGTCTAGAATTTTCCCAGGCAACAGACAGCTTCAAGCCTACATTCATTGAATCCCAACAGGTGTAGAAGATGATATTTAAAGTAAGGTCGCTCGAATCAGGAATAATTACATCTTCATGATTGGAAGAGATTATAACCTTGAGCAGTGTGGCATGCAAAGATTTTCAATCTCACTTGGTGGTAGGAATTAGAAAGATTGGCAATCTGGCTGGAGAGACTGCGGAAAGTAACAATAGTGTGATGTAGACTGCAGGTTCCTTAATATTGACTATACAGCTACAAGAAAGAAATTCAGATCTGTAAGACATTGGATGCATATTTGTAAAGTTGTACTCAACGTCAAATTGCAAAGACTGACTGCATAAAACTGGATTTAGAAACAGCACAATGCAGTTCATTACTGTGTAGCATTCTGAGTCTCCACAAAAACTGTTGATGCTCTGTGGGCGCTCAATTGTTGGAGGCGGACACAATATTGTCACAAGCATTTTTGCCAATACAGGCTGCCAATAGGTTGATTGTGGGTTATCAGCGTTCCATTGCCATTGGAATATCCAAGATGCAAGATCAAACATTGTTGATGCCCTGTTGATGCTTGGTAGTCACTCCATTGCTGAACATCTTGGGACAAGGTAAAAGTCCTGTCATAATCATTTTTGCCTGGAAAGGCGGCCGCTAGTTAGATCATGGAGCAATGTAGTCACAAAGCCCCTTCTTTTCCCAAAATTCAAGGCCTACAATGATTGACTCTCTGTTGACGCTCATTTTTAGTTCATAGTGACGACGTCGTCCAAACAATATTTGGCTGGAAAGGCTGCCTATACATCCATCATGTGTTAACGTCGCTTAACGGCCGTGCATTTTCCATGATTAATGTCGCCGCACAGCACTTGCATTGCCCATGATGCAAGGCCAAAAATGGTGGACGCGTCGTTCAGGCACATTTTTAGGACATACTAGCAAAGTTGTAGCCACGAATTTCACCTCGGAAGTCATCAAATAGTATCATTATGGCCTGATGTCACCGCTCAGCATTGCAAATTTCCCTGATGCATGACCAAAAGTCGTTGATGCTGTGTTGAAGCTCATTTTTAGGACATAGTAGTGATGTTGTTGCAACGATTTTTGCCTAGAATGGCGGCCTATAGGTCAATTATGGAATGACGTTGCCGCACAGCCCTTGCATGGTCTATGATGCATGGCCAAAAGTTGTTGACGCAATGTTGATGCTCATTTTTGGAATATAATAGTGATGCTGGCGGAACAATGGCTGCCTAGACAGGCGACCGATAATTTGATTATGAGTCAATGGCACCTGGCGGCCCTCCGGGTTTTCCATGATGCATTGTCAAACCTTCTTGATGCTACGTTGACGTCGCGGTAATGCTCATTTTTGGCCTATGGCAACTAGCGTGACATTTGCCTTTTTCGCTGTACCACCCATTAATACATTCAGTTTGGCAGTATGTGACAATGCCACCCCGTGAGTGCCGAATAAGTAAGACTAAAAGTTGTTGACACTGTGTTGATGCCCACATTTATCTCATCGTAACTGTCTTCGTACACACAATGATTGAATGCAATGAATCATATACACATTATTGTGATCCAACATTGCACCTGGAAAAATGACCTTACGCGAGGTGCAACTCATGGAGAAGCTGTCTGTGGGCGGGAAATCAATAGCATATTTGACGCGTGGCACTATGAAGTCCTATGGACTTGCGCGTGGACGCGGACAGTATTTCAACAATTGTACAAGAGGACTAGAAATTGCACTAGATTCTATGAGACACGGAAGAGCCAGAGGCCTGATGCTTGGGGCCAGTTTTTCTTGACATGTAATGCTATGGAACATGGGAGAGCTGGGGGAAGGATGCCTCTGGTCAAGTATTTTCTACATATCGAGCTATGGATTGCGGGAGAGCCAGGACTGATGACTCTGGTGAAGTATTTTCTACATATGGAGCTATGGAACGTGGGTGAGTCGGAGGCCTGTTACCTCAGAAAGGATTTATACAGTTCGAGCCATGAAACGCGGGAGGGTCGGAGCTATAGGACACCTGACGCCCTGTGGATACCGTACCGTCTCCTACTCTTCTTCGTCGTGCTGCTCCTCGGCCTCCTGCTCCTTCTCTTCTTTGTGCTCTGCGTCCTTGTCAGCAACACTGGCATTTCGGTTCGTGCAGTATTCCTCCGGCCTAGCATTGTCATCGTCAGTCTCCATATCTCCTGCAGCTTCCACTGGTTTGGGCCAGAAACGATTGAACATCACCAGGTCGATAGTATTATTGAAATAGTAGTATCTGGTACCAGGGATGCGAATCAGGTGCGCCACCGCCCATACGCACTTGATGTTAACTACGACAAGGTCGGCCTGGTTCTGACAGAAAACTTTGTCAGAGAGTCTAAGCAGCCCATTGGAAGGCAGACAAACACCTTGGTTTTCAAGCTAGAGCTCCCGCAAAAGAACAACTCATCTCATCCGTTGGCCATCCTGTTGCTGTGGAATCCTCAAAAGTTGTGCCGGTCGTAAGTCCCCTACATCACCTTTCGGAGGCTCATCTACCAGGAACCACACAAAGTAGTTCCGAGGCTCAGCATTGTGAAAGGATTGGTCGTCCGTGCAGCGCAACTTATGGGCAGTGGAATCATAACCGCTGAAGGACTGGAAGTTTGCCGCCAGAACGTCGAGTAGGTTGAATTTGGTGGCCCGCATCCCGCAAATGCCCGTCCTATCGGCGGTGGGTATATGTAACGGCGGCACGTGACCCGGGGCCGGGTAACGGCCATTCTACATAGTCGGCTCGCCACGAGCCTTAGATCTCTAGCGATAATCTTACCTATACATCTACATCTGCTATCACTCGCGTCCACGTTTGCAACCGTATTCCTATAATTACCATACGTATACCTATGAGGCCGAACGCAGGCATACGTGCCCTTACACTATTATCGCTCTTTCAGTAAACGGATACGTTTCGCTCACGGGATTACGAGTTGACTAGTTTTACCCCTTTTCCGATGCGACATAATGGAGTCTACGATTCAGAATACTGCCCCCAAACGAGATATCGAAGCATCATTACTGTGAAGCACGAAGCATTGACCGTTCCATCATTCAATTGAGCCCCTGATGGAAGCGGAGTAGAGATCAAGACCAATTGGCGCACAAGGCACGTCACCGGCAATGAAGACGATTATTATCCTATAGATCGCCACCCAGCCAATGACAAAAATCGTATACGATCGATCCAGACGAGTTCAAGACGACATCAATTACTTCCAGTGGCTGCAATCGACCACCGGACACCTGAGAAGTCGCGACTGCACCTCTGAAAGCGTCAATTCACGGCGGAAACTTAGAGAGCTCAGAGGCCAAATGGCATACAAGGCGCGTTGCCGACATTGAAGACGATGATCACGGGTACAAGCATCCCTACAAGTGAATTGAGCGCAATCACCAGCCCAAGCACCTACAATGGACGGAGTGACCTTACCCCTGAAGGAGGCCATATCGAAATCCAAAGGCGAAATCGAGAGACGATTTACGAGTCCGCATAGTTACGACTGCATTCCTTCTATTTGAGCGAAGTGCACCTATCCCAGTTTGCGTGTACACCTACAGCTCTAGCATCCTCGAAGAAGCCCACTTGCAGAAGCATTTGGTAATACCTACGGATACACTACTCGAGCGATGAATCTCTACGGAGGAGGACCTGTCTACCAATGAAGCACTCTTACCGCCACGAACGTCTGCACGAGCGAAGTGCACTTACGGAGAAGACACCCTAAGATGGAAGCGAACTTACAGCGGCGATACATTGCGCTGCGTGATGTGCATTTACGGTCAAAGACCTACACAATTCCGTAGACCGACTACAATGACTACCATGACTAGGATGACCTCTCGGAGCACAAGTATTATGGACAATCGAAGTTCACCTACCCTATGAATGATCTTCGACTGCAATTGCACTAACGACAAGGCGGCAATCGACAAATCAAGCGTCAACGATCCTTTGACACTCAGCAAGCAAAAAACTATTGGCGGCGCAGGCACTAATGGTGACTCTGGACGAAAATGTTAAGTCAATATCTATGCGGCACTGAAACACCAGATTCGGCACACATAGTTCACGAAGTCCAAATACCAGACAGAAATGGCTAGATGCTACGCGTACGGGCTATTATCGACTGCGGCGCAACCAGCATCTTTAGGACACCGAGGCTTCTCAAGCGACTCGGGATATCAGGCGGCACACATCATCACCCTCGCCATGACCGGAGGTGTGATGCAACATGCAAAGGACAGCCGGAAGACGCGGATTACAGTCCAGTGCGTGGACTATCTC
>Ga0307515_10002924_pt1 | contig 36222 bp, 7 predicted proteins | sample 17_EM_MG_FD_194513 | JGI IMG/M metagenome (GOLD analysis project Ga0307515, IMG submission 194513) | Populus trichocarpa ectomycorrhiza microbial communities from riparian zone in the Pacific Northwest, United States - 17_EM | ecosystem: Host-associated > Plants > Roots > Unclassified | place... | reverse complement strand
TAGAGCTTCGTGTAGAGCCTCATGCAGAGCCTCGTGCAGAGCCTCTAAGTAATAAGACTATATAAGATTGAATAAGATTATATTAGATAATATATAATAGTTAAATATATAGTATACAACTTTACCTTAATTGCATGTTAAGAAATATACAGTTACCTTTTAAAGTTGCTAAGTAGGTTAACTGCGTATTATTTAACTTTTAAATATATTAAGTTAGTCAATTGCGTGTTAATTGCGTGTTAATTGCGTGTTAAGTTGGTTAAATTGCGTGTTAAGTTAGTCAATTGCGTATTAAGTTGGTCGAATTGCGTGTCAAGTTGGTTAATTGCGTGTTAAGTTGGTTAAATTGCGTGTCAAGTTAGTCAAATGCGTGTTAAGTTGGTCAATTGCGTGTTGAGTTAGTTAAATTGCATGTCAATTACGCGAAACGCGAAAATTAAAGTCTACTTAAATCTCATCCTGCGAATATTTTCCCGATGTTAGATCTCTTAGCGTTATAGTATTTTTTTAATTCTTTATTATACTACCTTAGCTGTTTCTACAAGGTTTATATAAAGATTTATTAAAGTCTCTATTTGTACCAACTTAATAGTATAAGTAAGTTATATCCCGGGGCACGAAATACGTATAGTATCGTATGCTCTTTGGGATGGTGGTGACTGTCTCTTGTATTAAAGCAGACTACGTGGTCTATATACTAATGCGACCTCCCCCTAATTAGTTAGTGCTTTAGGAGTGTACTAGACGTATAAGCGGGTGGTTAGTGCACCGAACGCGTAAACGCGTAGTTGGTGTACCGAACGCGTAAGCACGCGGTTAGTATAACAGGTGCTATAATTATACACTAGCGGTACTTAAAAAATGAAACCACCTATGTATAGCCTCTGTAATTGTTTTAATAGAACCGTAAAGCACAAAAGAAATATATAGGAAATCCCTCCTAAGGTGCCTTCTAGGCTGCCTTCTAGACGGTGCTTTAAGCTGGCCGTAAGTCCTACTTACGGTCTGTAAAGTAAACTATACGGCCTTCTAACGGGCCGTAAATAAACCGTATGGCCTTCCGACGGGCCGCAAATGAACCGTAAGTACTCCGTTAGTCACGTTCCACCCATTTTATTAACCCGAGGTACAAGTGGTCTATATTTTCGGGTCCTAGAATTTAAACTTTGCCAAGCCTGCTTTTGATTAGTTTAAAAAATATAGCGCGTGGTAAGTCGTGGCAGAATCTACGTGACGAACTTCAAAATATTACAAACGTCAAAATATCTCAGTATTCCTTTTTTGTTAACACCTTAATCAACACCCCAAAATATATCATGAGCGTAGTAGAGCCTACTGCAATTGAGTGTATTAGGTGCCATATCTACAAGCCCCGCATTAACTTTGTTAAAAACGGCCCATTAAAGAAGCTTTTAAAGCTATGCCAGCTATATCGGTTAAAGGCACATTTCCCCTATATATTACTTTTACTTCTACTTACTTTTCTAGAACTCTATATCTATTTCAAGAAAGCAGAAAGCTTAACCTAAAAACGACCCTAAGAACGCCTTCTTGCCTCACGGTCAGAATAGCCAAGATATACCTAAAATAGCTTAACGGCGGAAGACAATTAGGGCAATACAACGGGAGCACCACATTCTCAATCGGTAGGGTAAAGCTTACTCGCCTACTCCTTCACTATATACCACAGATAAAGCTCCATACAGCAGAAGAGGTACTTAAGATAGCCTAAATACGTCCTTACTAGAACTAGCTTCTATACCTACTCTACCGCTAATACCTACTCCAACTACGGCCACACCACTACCCGTTTCGGCTATCGATTGGGAGCAAATCAAAAAGTTTAGGAGTATACTACAGGCTAAATATATAGAGACGTGCAGTTATTATAAGGAGCGGTGGTTCTAAATATACCTAGCTACGGAGGGTAACAATATAGGTGTATGCAAAGCCTATATTAAGGACGCTAATAGCCTTAAGGATCTAACCCTTTTTCCCCTATTTAGTAAAAGCAACAAGCTTAATCTGGGGCCTATTCCTAGCTTCTTACCTATATTTACCACGGTAGAGGAGCTTCTAATTACGCGCGTATACGTTTATCTACAAGTTATACGTATACGCGGCCAGTAATATCGCTATACTAGCTACGTCTACTACTTTGGCCAGAACACACTAAAGACTTAAAGGTAGCTACCACGGCTACCTACTAAACTCGATATACTAGTCGTAAGGCCTATAGTAGTAGAGGGTGGCGAATACCTAAGTCGGCGGTTCACTAAGCGGTATACCATAAGGCGCTCTACCATAGCATAGTAGCTTTACTCTATTAAAAAAGAAAATGGAGATCTAACTGCCGGTTTTGGAGGGTTCTGTCGCCGTTTTTAGAGGTCGCGTCTCTAAAACTCCCCGCCGCCCTAAGCCTCTTGCTTGCCGGTCTAACATTAAGCCTCTCGCTTATCGCCCTATGCCCCTTACTTTAAATAGGCAGACTATAATTCTTCCACGCGCCTAGCGCTGAAGCTATATATACTCTATAGCTCCTACCTCTAATCCGTTTAATCCAGGCCCCATTTCTCTTATTCTCTACCCTCCCATCTCCTTAACCCCATATTACTCTTTAGATCCTTCCCACCGTTATTACCCTTTAGGTCCCTTCTGCCGTTACTACCCTAAGTTCTCTTCTAGCTCCCTAGAATGCGGCGCGCTCAATTATTAGATTATAGCTTATTATCCAGCGTTACTAATAATAAGTATATAAACACGGATAATAATAGTAACAGCTACGGGACAGAACCGATCGTCTTTAATAGTAATGCTAATAGTAATGCCGATAGTAACGCCGACTATAACGCCGATAGTGGCATTAACTATAACGCTAATAGTATTACTAGATCTAATAATACTTACGAAGCGCCCGCTTAAGTATGGCTTTATAAGGATTAAAACTATCTACTAAAATACTACCTTAAACAGTTAGAAGAGTTTAAGGAATCTAATTTTATAATATAGGACTACGCTAATAGTAGTACGAATCTCCTTAACCGCATTAAAGATTAATGGTATTAGTAAGTAATAACCTATTCTACGGCTTTCTTTTAGGCTTGACCTAAAGCTAACAATTTCTAGATACTATACCTATATAAGAAAAGACCCCGAGAAAACGTACTAAGTCCTTTTGCTTTAACTACTTTATAGCTTTTTTAACTGGCTCTTAAATTAGAAATAAGAGAAGGGGGGTAGGAAATAGTGCGGGATAAAGCTTTCTAGCTCGCTTAGTGTATACTAGAAGTACTATCGCCTTATATATAAGAGAGTAACTAGTAGAAAAATTGCTGGTAAATTAACCCGCTAGATATATAAGGTAATTACGTTCCTAGTTAACCCTTTAGCCTAGCAAAGTAAGGTAGAGCTAAGATATCTTTTCTAGGTACTTCGGAAACTGGCGAAGAAATATGGCTTAAGTAATAAGAAGCGAGAAAAGCCTGTTATAGACGCAGAGAATCTCGCCCTAGTTCTTAAAACCAACTTAGTTATAATGAGAAAAAGATATATAGTTAGGCGACATTAGATGTAAGTCTATTTCTTACTATAGTTAGGCCTTTGCACCGTAAGCCAACCTAAAGCTCTTCTTAACCTATGCTACCGATATATAATAATTACACTTATTCGCGACCTAGAAGGTAGGCCTTATAAGATTATGCCTAAGTTTATATTTAAATTTACTAAGGAATATCTTGGCATAAAAGAAGCGTATGTTCCCTTTCTACCCTATTTCTCTCCTTACGCTTATAGAGAACTAGTAATACTTTCCTAATTCCTAAGATTATCTTCGACCTTTTGCTTATTCTTAGCCCTTACGTCTTTCTCTTAGGCCTTCTTTTTGCGGATAAAGCTTTTACGGCCCCTAATCTAATGTCTGTAAAGCAGCTTAGCAAGCTATATATTAAGCCTAGGCGTAATAAGTTACCGCTGCTACTCCGTTTAGACCTAGATAATATCCCTATATTTTAGCGATTAATTAAAACCCCCTACGGCTATAAGGTCTTACTTAACCAGCCTTTACTATACTTAACTCTTTTACCCTAGATTAAGGACCTTAGCGTAATTATAGGATTTTGGCAGGTTACGCGCCTATATAGTCTCCGTTACGGCGTAGGTAAGGCATTTAATAAAAATAGTAAGTTCTATTATATAGAGCTAGTTCTACTAAAACCTTTCTAACGCCTATACTACCTAGGTAATATAAGTAACGCCCTCCGGAACCTAATAATATAGTACGCCAATACTTAAATATTTTTTAAAGCACTACCTTTTATGGCGTGTTGGCGTAGATATATAGGCAATCATTTAAGGCTTAGAGCCTTAAGAAAAGTTAATAAAAGTAGTATGCCGAATAAGCCGATTAATTAACCTGCGGCGGCTATAGCACCTAATAATAGAATAATCCTTATCGGTAAACAAGAACCCGCGTATTTATTCCTTAATTAAAGTTTAAAATAAGCTAAAGCTTAGCCTTAAGCGTAAAACCGTAGAAAGTATAGAATACTAAAAGCTTAGCTAAGAAATTATAAATAAAAGGTAACGTTAGAGAAATGCGCTATTAGAAAATATTAAGAAGAATTAGGATAATAAATAAGCTATAATTAATATTAAGCGGCAACTTTCCGGGGTTATATTTAGTAAGGATATTAAAGCAACCTTAAAATCTAGTAATAATAAATTAGTTAAACACAAACGCCTTATTAAAGTGATTATAACGCTACCTAGTATATTACTAGAAGATAAAATACGCAGACGCAATAATGCTATTAATGCGGTCGTAGATTACTATAATATTAAAAAAAGTAGAGCGTATTAGCTAAGTCATTGCTAGAGATAGTTTAGGATAGGTATTACCCTTAGCTAAGTTAAGATTAAAGAAGATGCTAAGATTTTAGAAGCGGCTAAAGCGCTAGAGAGGGCAAAGTTATCCTTATATAAGGAGAAAAGACTAAAAATATACTTTATCTGCCTTAGGAATAAAAAGCTCGCAATTAGCAAGCGTATATATAGGTTCTATACTCTAACTACTCTTATAAAGTATTTTTAACAAGTATATCTCTCTAAACTCCTATAGTAGGGTGAGATTAAATGTAACGTTTGTGAAGTGACCTTTAAGTATAAAATGTATCTTTAAAATTATGCGCTTAGTATATATAGGACCTTTTCCTAGTTATTGCGCGTTTATCTTATTATTCTTTAGCACTTTTTATTTTATTTTAGTCTATTATTATCTAATCCTATTCCAGTATTTAGTAAAATAGATATAATAACTGGGATTTTATAATTCGTTCTAGGGGGGTAAGAGGTAATAGGTAAGGTAAAGGTGAGGGTAAAAATAAGGGTGAGGTAAAGGATAAGATAAAGGGTGGGGTAAGGGGTGAGGTAAGGGGAGGCTAATAGGAGATAGATAATATAGTTGCTACACAATATCTAACGGATCGACTATGGACGAGATATATATTTAAATTTCTTAGATTAACCTAAACGATATAATAACTTCCTACCTAAGCCGATCTCCTAAGCTATATATCTTTACTTATGTATAACGCTTGTACCTTTTGCAATGAAGTATATAAGGGTGATTAGGGTCGGACAGATAACTACTGTCCTTAATGTAATATATAAACTCGGCTCTATAACTAATATTATAACAGGTCCTGGTTGTATAGAGGGTATTAAGATAGTTATTAATGTTTTTGCTTTTACGCTTAGCCGCGATATACCTTGCCTTAGCGGATTAAAGCAGTAATTCTGTTTATTATAGCTAAGATTAGATAGCTTAAAATTTTAGTATAAAATTTTCCTCTATATCCTTAGATGCGGTAATCGCTGTCCGTATAATGCCGATGGCGAAATTACTTATAACGTTTAGCTCTATAAAGTCCCTAAGTTTAATAAGCTCTTTAATATGCTTAGCCGCTATTAAGGTGATTATATTATATAATGCTAAGTCGCCTATTAGGCTAAAGATATCCTTAACAATATTAGGAAACCTATCTACGGACCAGCTGGTTTCTAAAATGTATTGGATTTTTATATTTATAAGCTCTTTTAGCTGTGGTATATTATAGTAATTAGCAATTGCATTAATATAGATGTGATGAAGTGTAATATAGGCCGTCGTCGGCCGTATCATTATGTCTTCATTATCGCCACTGCTATTATCTAGTTTAAATGGCGATAAGGTATTAGTGTTATCAATATTAAATCCTTACTCCTCCTTGCCATTCTTATAATCCCTCTTATATATGAATTAGATTATCCTCTTAATAGTGCCGGAATTGAACTTATTAATATTTATAATATTAGTTGCCGCCTCCTACCCATTAGTTGGTTAGTTAGGGTTAATTCTATTAAATATTTAGTTAGCTTTTACCTAAAAGCCTCTATTATAGGCAGCTATAAGTATAGGAGATTGGGTACATATAATTACTTTATAGACTTTAAACTCCAGCCCCTAGTATATAAGTTTTAAGTTGCTATATTTCTCGCTATTTATAAGCTGCGCTAAGCCGAATAAAACACTCTTGGATAGCATATTTCTCTAGTTTCGACTACGTCTTAAGCAATATTTAAGGGAGTGATTTGGTGTCAAACAGAATGATTAAGAATAAGAACTCTACTTTATTAAACGTGGCTCTAGAGCCTCTATATATATATTAAGAAGTCGTCATTAGCTTCGTCTAATCTGTGACGGATTTAGCTGGTTAGTTAGAGCTTTAAACGTCAGTTACTTAACTAAGGACTAGTATAACTTCTAAAGTTCTAGGAAGAGTAAGTGGCGGGGTGTACGGCGGCCGTAGCGCCTAGAAGTAGTTAGTGGTTATATAATAGAGGCTTAGTTAGAGGACGTATTCCTATAGCTTAGGTTAAGGCTCTACACTCCTCCAAGCCATATTAAGTAGAGTTAAGTAGTATTATATTCCTGCGTACCAGCCCGCCAATTACATTATTCCACTTTTTTCTTAACTATATACTAATATAACCCGCATGATTACCTAGCTCGTAAGATTAGCTATACTTATATAGTTTATAAAAATTAAGCATTAGGTTTTAAAAGACCACTTTTATATAGCCTTTCTATCTTTATTATAAAAGAAGTATATTTATACTAGGTATTTTGGCAAGGCCGGGAGAAGAGAGCGTAAAGAGGGGGGTTTAATTTTAGTAGGGGTTGTAAGTATGGGCGAACGTGAAGGTATAAGGGCTTTGGGCTTAGTTATAGAATAATAGTAAATTACTAGACCATTATGTGAGCTGTATAAGATCTTATATTCTTTAAACGAAATTAAGCAATTTAAGTAGCGTAGTTCCTCTATATAAACTTAATTATTCCCTATACGGAAGTACTAAAGCTATTGCAAGTATTAGGGTAGCAAAGTACGCCAATCTAACTAAAAAGGGAGGCGCAGTAGCCCAGTTGGCATTATTAAGTTTTTTTACCTCTTTATCTAATTGTTCTAAAGCTTCCTTTCTACCTTTTATAAACTATATATTGCCGGAAAAGCAATTAGACCTCATTAATATTCTATTATAATTAATTTCCGCTATAACTAATCTGCTACTATGGTAATATAGCACAACCAAAGTTATTTAAATAATTATATTATATATCGGACCTATAGCCCAGCGAATATTAGGCTAAGTATATAGAATGCCAATAATTTTATAAATCTTTAAAATATTAGGGACCTGCTACTTATAATATAGGTAATTACTTACTTTTGCTTTACGTAAATTGCCTTCTTCCTATCCTATAAAGGTAATATCTTATTTTTTATCCTTCTTAGAAATCTCTTCTCCTAACTTTAGAACCTAATAGGCTAACTTTTAGCTTTTATTAGACGTATCTATCACGATAATAAGTACCTAAGAGTAGCGATTAGATTACTAAAGATATAGAAGGGGCAGGTTATATACTGCTTACTTTAGTAGGTAAGTTATTACCGGTCTTTAGAGGTCGTTAGAGGCCTTTAGAGGTCTATAGAGGTCTTAAAGGCCTATTTATATATTAATTAGTAAAACCCTAGTAAAGGTAGTGTATATATATTAGCAAGGTTAAATTATATAGCAGTTCTTACTAGAGTAATAAGGAAGTGCGTAGATTTAAGTTAGGCTATAAACGGCATAGAATATACGAAGGTAGGCCTAAATATAACTTACTAGACGGCATAAATATAAGAAGACGCCTATTTTAGCCTTGCTATAGGTAATAAAAGATCGGTAAAGGGTAAGACTAAGTGTGCTTATAGAATATAGGAGGCTAACCTATTATAAGTAGAGAAGCCTAGCTCGGCCGGCTATAAGTATAATTATGTAGCATAGGGGGAGGTATAAATTAGTACGCCATAATTATATATAGAAATGCGAAAATGTTATATAATAGCCTTCGCTATACTATTTACAAAAGGAATAGTTACTAGCGGAGAGATATATTCTTCTTTAAATTAATCCCTAAAGCCTTAATCTCGGTAACTATATCCTCCCTATATACGTCCTTATACGCATCCCTATCTTTATCCTAGTCCTCTTTTATACTATACCTTATATTGCGATTTCTATCATCCTATATCTTACGCTCTATCTATTATAGGATTTCTTTTCTACTATTTATCTTTTTAACTGCACCTAAAAATATAAGAACTTTATAATAATTCCCTTAGTAAATAAATTCCCTAAAGAAGGTTTTCTAACCATAGTATTAGTAACGGGCTAAAGTATAGCGGACAGCTAGCAGCACTAATAAGGCAGGGGTATAGTAGACTTTAATTCTAAAAATATAGGGAGTAAGAAGAAAGTAAAATGGGAGAAATTAATGCTATTTAAAACGAGAATTAATAATCTAGTAGCTAAATAGTAGGTTTTCCTAGATATGTGATATATACTACGGATGTTCTATATAGTTAAACCATATCTTAAAGCCTAGAGCACGTAAACCCTCCTCTATGTTGCTCTTTTTTAAGTCGCTAGGAGACCCCTTTAGTAACTTTAACTATTTAACCTTTAATTTTGCCGCGTTTACATCTTCCATAATTTGCTCCCCGCCTTATATTAGCCCTACTGCTTTTAACGGAGTATATAACTGCTTTTTAATCCTACTAATGTGAAAATATATTAGGACTTAAGTATACTTAGGTTTAGTAGGTAGATTATAGCGGAAACCAATCTATTTTAAAACCTGTAAAGCTTAAGATTTATTAGAAATTACCTAGATTTATAACCTACTTTAATAAATTCAAACTGTTCTTTTCCCTAAGCGTTAGGAAAGACTTCGGCTATTTTATTATAGCCAGTTTTAGACATTTTAAAGAGTATATAATACTCTTCTATTCTAGGCATATTTAATAAGGATAGGTATTTTCTCAGTAGTAGTGTAATATAAGAGGTCTGGGTTGGTTAGTAAACGTTTTAGCGGGTAGTAAATTAAGGTGCACTTTATTCTTACTCCTAAGGGCTTAAATAGTCTAACTTGGAAAGAAAAAAGCGTTAAATATAGTACTTATTAGTTCTAAAAGCATAGCTATATAATTATAGATAGGAGCGGGGGCAGTAATTAATAAAGATTGTTAAGAGGTTATAGTGCGTGCTATATGCTATTTATAGGCCTTATTACAGCTAGGTAAGAAGTCTAGGCCGCTAAATATATTAAAGGGTAGAAAGGGTACTATAAATGCATCCACGCGGGATAAGATACCGAGCGTTTAATGTATATAACGGCCCGTATAGCGGCCATTATATATATTAATCTTGTTTTAGCGGTATATTTAAGGTATTAAAAATATTACCACTAAATCCTTGCTAATAAAAATAGTAAAGCCTAAGCGTTGGGGTGTTAAATGTTTAAGGCTTGTTTGAAATGCTAAGTATTTTAATATCCATGTATATTGGCGAATTAGTATACCTAGCACGCGAAATATAAATAGGCCGATAAGCCTACCCCTCTAAACTGCCCCACTACTTAGACAATTTTACTCGTAGTAAGCTTATAAAATTGGATATAGTAATATAAAAAATAAGTAAGTATAAAACTCCGATAAAGGATTACCGGAATAGGATATATATAGTATCTGTAATTAATAAGTCGTATATAAACCTCGCACGATCTAGCCTAAAGGAGGCGATATAGAAGATTTAGAAGACTACGCCAACTAAAACTGTACCTACTATCGCCTTAACGGACACTACGGAAAGTAATAAAGCGCGTAAGCTTGCGAAAATAGTATATTTAACGTAGTTTACTTTAGTATAGTAACTCTAGCGGCTAACGCAAATAAGGAATTTAAGTTAAAGATACTAGAAATACTACTAAAGTTAGAAGTCGGAGTAGTTAATATAAACTCTTTGCGTATAGGCCTAATAGTCTATTTTATAGGACGACGCATTTTAATATAATATCCAAACGATTTAGTGGTGTATATGTTAGCTTTTGGCCCTTATTAGGACTCCTAGGTCCCGCTTAGTTATACTATCCCGTATTTAGAGAGCGGGTAGGGCTGTTACTGGGCTAGTTTATAATAGGTAAAATAGAACGGGAGTGGAGGTAGCGTTAGTGTAATAATTATAGTGCCGATTATTAGCTAAGCTTAAACTACTAGTTTTACTTAATAAGGGATATTATTAAACTATTATTATACCGCGTTAAAAACCTAAAACTGGGGTGTATAATAATATAAGAGTTTTAAAAGAAATTTACTAATACCTATAAGTAGAACTTATAGCAACCGCACTATTAAGGGACTTATTATATACCTATTACGCGGAGCCATAGCTTATCTATTTACTGTCGCTAATCACTAGTAGTGTATTACTACTAATTTGGTCTCTATATACCTATTACGCCTCATTATAGCCTATTTATTCGCTGTTACTAATTCCTAGTAGCGTATTACCGTTAATTTGGTCTCCATATATCCATTACGCCTTATTATAGCTTATCTATTCGCTATTTCTAATTGCCGGTAGCGTATTACCGTCAATTTGGTCTCTATATACCTATTACACCTTATTATAGCTTATCTGTTCACTATTACTACTAACATCTATAGAACTAGAGCTATTAGGGTTTCTATTTAAACACGCTGTGCTATTTATATTTAGGTATCTTTGCGTAAGGTTACCGCGGGTATTAAAAGGGGTAGGGAAATCTTATAATAAGCGTTCTTAACTAAGGCGTAGTATAAGGGATTTGCCCGCCGGCTTAGAGGCTTAAGGATATTATTTAATAAATTATAAAGAAGATATTCTATAACCTGTAATAAATTAGAGATACTGCTATTTAGAAGTATAACTACTCTTATATATCTGCATGCTATTCGTCAAGGCCGTTATTAGTAGCTAAGGAGGGTGCAATATTATTAAATCTGCGCGTTAGTAATTATGCGCTAATATAGGATCCCTAGGTTTAGCAACTTCTATATAGGGGCGTTTATAAGGGGAGGAAATTCGCTTTTTCGGGCTTGGCTGGGGCGGGTTAGTAGTGCTAAGATGTATTAGTTTAAAAGAAAGCATCTAACCAGAATAAAGCTCTTAACACTATCCTATCCAAACTAAACATTTTTACGCAATTTTAAATATTATAAAATAAGACCAGTGCCGTAAAGCTATAAGAAAATTATTAATGTTAGGTAAATTTAATCTCTGGTAAGTATTATAGGTAAAGGCTAAGAGAACTAATAGCCCTACCCCTTTAAGCCTTTATATAATATAAAGCTTAATTCTATATCTAATAGCTAAAGCCGCTTTAGTAACGTCGTGACATCCTATACTTTTTATAAATAATATAATATAGCTAACTCCCTTTACGGAAACGGCTTGACTTTTAACTAAACTTTTAATCCTTAACGTACCTATAGACTTTAGTTACTATTTCTTAAAAGAATCCGCAAGCGTCTATTAGCTAAGAAGTTTTTAAAAAATAGCGTTATTTAATAAATCGCCGTTAGTAGTAATAAGATCCTTAATAAGGGGATGTTTATTTAACCACTTTAGTTCGCTAATAATGGCCTTTAGATCTTTCCCTATAGATATATTAACGAATATCTTAATCTTAGAGAGGTTTGCTAATAATACGTTAAGTAGGTTCGTATATCTAGGTAAAAGGGGAGGTAAAGAAGTAACCTTATTCCCTAAAGAAGGCTGGACACTCCCTAAAGAAGGCTAAACAATATTATCCTTATTCCCTAAAAAAGGCTAAACATCCTTACTCTTTGGAGAAGGCTTAATAACATCCTTATTCCCTAGAGAAGGCTAAACACTCCCTAAAGAAGACTAGACGGCATTATCCTCATTTTTTAAAAAAGGCTGGACGATATTCTAATTCCCTAGAGAAGGCTAAATATCCTTACTCCCTAGAGGAGCGTGGAGCGAATTATAATGGCCGCGTTTGTTCTCTAAGAGAGGCGGTAAATATTAAAAGGTATTAATAGGAAGCTTCTGGAGCCTTTAAATAGTATATATAATATTAGGGAGATAAGGTTAAAGCTGCTTATTAAAAGCATTGCGGATAAGATTTAGGGCTACTATAATACTAAAGTCTATAATAGTAGGTTGTAAGTTATATAATTTATATTAAGATAAAAGAGTAGTTAAATATAGTTCCTCTTTGCTTTTAATTCCCTAGTAGGTTGCTAGCGCCCCCAAAACTTAAAAGAGCCTTACGCCAATTACATCACTTTAATTAAGTGTCGCGTACTTAATTAAAGCGATATAATTGGCGTAAGGCCCTTATCGGAGCTACGCTAATATAGTGGCGATTATTAACCTTGCTTTTGCTTATAATACGTAGTTAAAAATTAGATCTCTTTTTTAGCTAAGATAGGAGGTAATATAAGTCGTAAACTTAATTAGGCGTGCGATGTGAAATATTTAGTAATATAGCTTATTCCGTTATAGAAGGCCGTAAGCCTTAATACTATTAGAGGATTCCTTTTCTAACTAACGCGTAGGATATATAATTTGTGATAATTTCTTCCTTAAGAAGCTAAAGAGTAAGACGCCTTAATAGATCTAAGGATACTATCTAAAGGAAAGGATATAGAAATACCTAATATATAGAGCTAATTTCCGCCCTATTATACTAGGGATATATAATTACCTTTATTGCCCGCTTTGCCGGTTGCCTTAACACATCTTCTATATCTTTTATTTATTACTACCCTACTTTACTATTTTTACCGCTCCTTTTAAACCATTCCCTAGCTTATCCTATTTCCGCTAACTATTTACAGCCGCTCTTTACTCTTTAATATAGATGCTTATTTAACTATTAGCTTACTTATTAAAGCCGTAACTCGCTAAATTATACTAACTATTAGTTTTTTAAAGCGTTATATTTAGCTGCCTCTTATATTAATTATTGGTACTTTAATAGCCGCTTATAGTTAGGATTGAGATTCTAAATACGGTGCATTAATTACTGAGCTTTATTAATAAGTAAATACCCTATAATTTGTTAAGGTGGATCTAGAAAAGGCGTCTTTTATTACTGGGATTAGTTGGCCTATAGAGAGCTCGTAAAGCGAGGAAATAATACCTTCTAAGTTAGACAATTTTAAGCGTCCTAGTACTAGTCTATTGTCTAATTAAATTACTACGGGCCTAAGTAATTAGTAAAGGGCATTTAGGGGTCCAGTAGATTTTGTATATATATAATACTAATAAGTACCCTAAACACTTAATAATATAATATTAAGTGAAATTCTCAGCACTTACCTAGATAAGACTCTAATAGATAAGACTCTAACTTATAAGAGGACTATAGATATACTCTCTTATAGAATGATTTATTTATTCCCTAAGCCTCTATAAGATTTCCTTAGTGTTCTTTATAGAAGAACTAGAGAGCGAAAAGTATAGGATATTATCTATATATTTACTTTCTCTAAGTTAATATATAATCGCTCTAACGCATTATAAGTCTAAGTATGTTTAATATCTCCTATATAGTATCTATTCTAATTAAATTATAAACTATAATCTAGGCGATTCTCTAAGACTTATAGGACTATATTAAAGAGAAAGGTATAGATAGTGCTCTCTTATAGAAGCTATATCTACTTGTTAATATTACGGACCTTTAATAATAGTTTTTTATATCTAGCTTAGAGTTAAGATTTTGGCATGTAATTAAAATTAATCCTTTAGTCTTTAAATAAATCCGCTTATACTATAATGTGAATTTACGTATATGCGTCTAAAATTCTTAAAATTATAGCGCTCGTGTATTAAGGGGGAGTCGTATTAGTAGTATTATTGCATTTATTAGCCGCCTAGTGTTATTAAATAGATATGTTCCGCTAAATGTCCTCCTAATTACTGCTAACGCTCCTGCTATACCTCTTATAGTTTTAATATAAGATGCACTTTAATCAATTACTTTAGCAATATAATCTATTACTATTATTTTTAATATTAATGAAATCTATTAATTTAGATAATAAAGTTTACTTTATAGATATTTCTAATAAGTTAAGAGTGACCAGTTTAGTATCTAGCGAGGGTTTTACTAACAATAGTTAATCTAGAGCTACTAGCGCCGATTACCCACTTAATATTAATTAACTTAGCTCTCTAAAAACTACCTAAACTATTAGTTTACACCATTAGCCTTTCCCTAGTAAGACTCCACTAATACTTTATAAAGTATAACTCGACTAGCCCTTATATAAATAATAAGCCCTTAGTATCTATATATAAGTCTTAGTTAGTTAAGGAATAATTTAAGTTAATTAACACGACCTTTAAGGATAGTGATGGTTGGGGCAGTATTTTATCTAAGCTTAATAGACTAATACTAGGTTATAAGCAGAAATATTATAGCCTTTTTCTTAATACTAGAGCAAGTAGTAAATGGATAAATGAAGAGAAAGCTATTATATACTTTTTAAGGCAGGATAGGTTTCTGTTTATAAATATTACTAGATAGGTGCCGCATTCGCTAGCTTAAATTTTAGAGATATACCTAATCTTATACGTCTTATACCTTATCCTACTAAGGCTATATATTACTTATATTTGCTAGGTTAAGTAATATGTGGGATCTCTTATAACCCTATAACCTGGATATAGAGTTTTAGCATATATTGCCGGTTAGTTTCTTTTCTTAGATGTAACTTTTAATAGCTTTGCTAATATTTTAAAGATTATTATTGTAAATAAAGCCTTATGGGAGCCCTAGTCTTAAAATTAGATACTTTATAAAGATTAAATCCTTATAGAGCTAGGTTACTAGGTATTACTTATAGTTTTATTATAGGATAATATTATAAAAGCCCTATTGGGGAGAATACTAAGTATATATTAGCGCTATTATAGCTATATCCTTCGCGCTAAAGAGCCAGCATAGATAGTTAAGGAAGTGAATCTCCTTATAGAATTGCGTAATAAGAAATTTCTGTTATAGGAAGTTATTAAGGGATATTTTTAGAATAGGCACCGTTAATTAATTAAGGAATTCTATAAAAATAGCGAGCTAGGTAATTGGGCGTAGCGTCCTCTAAATATACAGCTAGGATCTTAATAGATTTAGCGGCTATAGCTTTAGTCCTATAAGCTAGGAGGTTATAGAAGCTAGGGGCTTATAGGAGCTAGGGGATCCTATAAGCTAGGTAATTGTATAAGTAGAGTGGTTTAACTTAGCGCCCTCTAATTAATTCCTAGTGTGTAAATAGGGTATTAATGGGTTTAATAACTTTGGCTTTAATTATGCGAGCTGGATGCTTATAAGGGCTAGCCGATTCTATAAGCTAGGTAATTGTGCGAGCATAGTGCTTGTGGGAGCTGGGCAATTTTGTAAGCTAGGTAATCGTGCGAGCTAGGCGATTGTGCGAACTGGGTGATTGTGTGAGCTAGATGCTTATGGGAGCTAGCTGATTCTATAAGCTAGGTGATTGTATAAGCTAGGTGACTATACGAGTATAGTGCTTGTAGGAGCTGGGCAATCCTATAAGCTAGGTAATTATGCGAGCTGGGCGATTGTGTGAACTAGGTAATTGTGCGAGCTAGGTAATTATGCGAGCTAGATAATTGTATAAACTAGGTAATTGTATAAGCTAGGCAATTATGCGAGTAGAGTAATTATATAAGCAGAGTAATTGTGTAAGTAGGGTAATCTAACCTAGCGCCCTCTATTAATGCCTAGTATATAAATAGGAAGTAAATATTAGGAAAATACTAGAACTATAAAAAAAAGAAATATATAAGTCCTAGATCTAGAAATATTAAAGAAGTTCCTATATAAAGACCCCTTATATATACTTAGAGAAGTTTCTATATAAATAGCCTTATAAGCGTAGCTATAAGTTTAAGCCCTCTTGCGTAACCTAACTACCCCTCCCTATTACACTGGAATAGATAAATAACTACTATATACTATAAGTAGAGAAATAATTTAAATAAAAAGAAAATACTATAAAAAAATATATTTATATCCTTAAGATATAAATCTATAAGTACCGTAGTCTTAAATATAACTAATAGTTACTAAGGTGGCATACGTCCTAGGTCTATAAGAAATTTAAAAAATCCTAGGTCGTTAGCATAGATTTTCCTTTTATTATTACTTTTAAGGTAGTGAATAAATTTATTTAAGTAAAAGTATAGATTATTGCGAATACTTTATAGCTCGCTATAAGTTAAGTGGGTAGAGACTCTGGTAGAAATAGTGAAATATTATTTTATTTCGCGATAGGCTAAATAAAAAGTGGCTAAAGTTTTAACCCTTTTACTAGCTTTTATTAGAAATCTTCTTTATATTTATATTCTATATTTATAGATTTAAGACTATAAAGCTAAGGCCATTATATCTAACCGTCACCTATATAGCCTCGTTGCTTAATATCTCTTTATTGCTGTCTGCCCCTATTTCTTAATCTTTAGTGCTAAAACCATTTTCTCTGTTATATAATGTCTCTGCGTCCTATTCTTAATCCTTATTATTAAAGTTACTTTCTTAATTAGTTAACGCCTCTACGTTACCGTTATCTCTAAAGTCGGTTTCTCTATTTATAAACGCCTACTTACTAGCTAATAATTTAGGGACGCTGCGCTTATAGGTACTTAGGGTTATGGATACCACTTAAGGAGAAATTATGGTTAATATTATTGGGATATAGAATATATCTATAGACCTCTAAGTACTGGCTGCTTAGCACCTTAAGTAAAAGATCTCCCCTAACGTAAGGTAGATTAACAGAAGTTAATTACCGCCTATATAAGGTAGAGCGCTTATAAAGGGCTTAGCTAGAATGGCAATTAAACTACCCTAGAGGCACTAATAGCTCCTTTACTATAGATGGGGGGTTAATATATAAGATTAACTGGCTAGGATAAGTCTACTACTTAGGTAGTGTCTTGCCCTAGGAAGGATAGGCGTTGGAAGTAGATTATATAATGCTATTCCTGCTAAGAGAGGCGTTATTAGGGGTTATTGTTAACTTCTAATTTTAGTTTATAACTTTATATAAACGCTTCTAAACCCTGCTAAGGTATACAGCGTCTGTTGAGGATTGTTAGCTATTTAAGTTTAGCAGCAGCTTAGCCAATGGCTACCCCTAATAATGCCTTACTTATGGATTACTCTAGGCACCTATAGTCTTGGGCGTAGATAATATATAAGCTAAGAGTAATTATAGCTACTAAATATTGTATTATAGACACTATATAAAGTGGAAAAGGGCGGCTAGTATGCTCTGCCTTTCCCTTCTACCTTCTGTCCTAACTCTGCCTTAGGAGAGAAATGGAATATAAATGTCGTACTCCTAGTTTTTATATGCCATTAATTTAACTTACCTTTAAATTTGACCTCTTGACTATATATCCCTTAACATTCCTTAATATCCCTATAAAAATACTAGACATTATATATATTACCTTAACTAAGCTTAGATATGTTACTAATATAACCTATAGGTCCTTAATCGGTACTTATAAAAATATTACAATATACTATCGCCCTAAAGATAATATACCTATTTATTAACTTACTGGAAACCTTAAATTATCCTAGAATTGCATCAATAATAAAGATATAGCATCTGCTAGTAGGGAGAAGAAATAATTGTAGCTTTCCGACCCTATATAGAAATAGATACCTTATACGCCTACTTAAACACCTAATAAGGTTAACTCTTATAAAATTGATAATAATACGGAGGGTAATATATAAGAGGATATGGAAATATACGCTAATTACCTTAAGAGCCTGGAAGGCCGTAGCGAAACTAAAATAGTCTTACCTAAGCCAATAGAGGGCCGTGGTGAGGCTAAAACAGACTTACCTTAACTAAAAGAGGGCTATATTAAAGGTTTGCTAGTACCTCTAGGTATGTTTATAAAACACCTATATATTTTTTAGCAATACTAATAGTTAAGTAAAGAATAGTTTAGCTAATTATATAAACTTCCTTAGAGATATATCTCCCTTAACTAAAGTGTTAATAATTTCCGATGCTATAATTTTAGACGGACAACTAAAGTATCTCTTATTATGGTTGCCAACTTGCTATATAATAGAGGACTTAAAGCGTCTCTAAAACCCTAGATATAGATTAGTTATATCTATATATGGTTTTATCATAGTAGTATGCTAGTATCCTATCTAGGTTTTACCTGCGGGTATACTATATAAGAAACTTATATTATACTATACTAAAAACCCGCGTTACCTCTATTATTATACTATGATATATAAACCGCTTAAAGATGTTATAATAGAGATAGCTTAGAAGGGTAAACTATATAAGTAAAGAGACTAACTAGGAAAGGCGCCAGATAATTATTTAAATCTATTAAAGAGAGGGATACGCAAAAGAAAGGTAGATTGTACTGTAGATAGAGCCTCTAAGAAGCTAAAGAAATAAGAAATTTCTTATAAGAAAAGATTTTTATAATTACGTTCTTGTTTTCTGGCGTTGAGAATTAAGGCGCTAATTAGAATTTCTTTGGCTTAGTATTGTTTTTCTATCTAGTTACTTCTATATTAAGAGTATCTTGTTATTATTTATATATATATTAAATTGAAGTTAAGAACTCGCTTATAGTAAAGTCCTCTACCTTTATATACTTAGCAGCGATAAATTAGCCGCCCTGTAACTCGCTAGTCCTCTATAAAAAATTAAAGTTAAGGTGTTAAAGTCTTTGGCGTTTTTATAGGTAACTAGGGTGTAGGTTAACTCTAAATTTCATATTAATAAGGTGGGAATGTTAAGAATAAATATAGGATATCTCTCTTAATATTGGCCTAAGTTATAACTCTGAAAATAGGATCTTATTCTAAGGACTAGATCTAATTCTAAAGACTTTATTTTATCCCAATTTTAAGCTAAACGTACTAAATATAGCTAAAAAGGTATAGCGTTAAGCTAAGTGGTTTAACGGTCTTAGAAGAAAGGAGCTATTTTTAGTTATAGCTTAAGTTACAATTCCGGAAATGGAATCTAATTCTAAAACTAAGATTTTAATTTGGGTTTATGAAGTAGACTAATTAACTACTGTAAAAAGGGCGCGATTTTAAAAAAGGATTTGGTTCTAAGAACTAGATCCTGGTTACAAAAAATAGGTCGATTAAGCGCTATAAAATAGGGTTAGCTATATCTGTATTTAGTATATTAGGTTTAGCTTATTTTAGGACTAACTACGTAATTAATTATAGGTGCTTATACGACTAACCTAATAATTAACCTACTGTCGCCAGCTGTACCTTACCTAGCGCCTTTTAGCATCGCTATATTAGAGCCTTACTTTATTTAAGCCTTACGCGTTACGGAATAAACTAAAAGCTAATAACTACAATTACTAATAAATGCTGCCTATAACTTTCTAATAATACTAGAACCCCATATACGTACTATATTTTTAACCTATATAACTAGGACTATAAATGATATTCCTATACTTTGGGTTATTATAGCTTAGCATTTAACTAAGCCCCGCGAAGCCTTAGTCTAAGCCATATTAAATTGGCTTAACTTTTCTACGCCTAACCTTTAAATCCTTCTCGCGTTCCGCTTATACCTTACTTTCTCCCTTATACTTTCCTCTCTTACTATTCCTTTATTTTAAGACGCGCCCGATATATATTTAACCTCCCTATACTTATTTACTTCTCTACTATTATACCATCCTTATATACTAATCTCTTTAATCCCCCCTTGCCTGCCTATTTACCTACTACGCCGGCCCTCCTAACGTAGCTTTTAGCGCGTTTACTTATAATGGCGAATCTCTCTAAATTAGAGATAATTAAAACAAATCCTATTAGGGAAGGACTAAATAGCTTTTATAATTTATTTAACTTAATTTATTAGGATCTAGGCATCCCTAGCTCTCCGGACTTATTACACTAAATAGGCTATAAAGGTAATTGTTAATTTATCTATTATAGGTTTTCTCTAACACACATAGGGCTTAAAAATCTTATAGTTAACCTTATTCTGGCATTATAGAACCTTTTCGCTACTTAACTACTCCCGTTTAGCGCTGGCCGTGGTACTCTTTATAGTAACCTTCTCTAACTTCTCCCTTTAGTTAATTCTAACGACTTTAATATCGAACGGTTTACCCCTCTCTTAAAAATAGTTATTAATCGCGAATCGGATAAGGACGTTTAGAGTAATACTATTACCACTATAATAGAGTCTATGCCTCCCCCCTAACCGCTACCACTCTATATTTAATAAACCCTATATCTATGTAATATAAGCAGCTTTACTAACTCGTCTAAATATAGGAAATACGTAGATTATGTTCTAAAGGAGGAGCTAGGCTCTCTTTATGTGGGGATTCCTAGCTTATATAAAGTATTTTTTAGGGGAGTGGAAGGTTTTAAAGAGGTAAGTGCCGCCGTTTTTAAGAAATATAAGGAAGGGGACAATCTACTATATGCTAAGGGCGGCTAGTATAACTGGCCTAAAAGCGCAAAGCAGATTGATGTCCTAGAGTGGTTTAATAACCTAATTAAATTATTTTTAGGCTTTGTAGAGGAGTATAGGTCCGCCCTAAAGATATAATAAATGCTTATTATATATACCGAGCAGCCCTTATAAGGGTTTATAGTAAAGCGAAAGCTAAATATCGGTTTTGTAGATAATTTAATAGCTAGCGAAAGCTCTTAATGCTATTAATCGTATATACTTATGCTAAGAGAGCTAAAGAGTAATCTAAACACCGATATAGCTTCATAGGCATAGTTTAATTTAGGAAAATATATAAGAGAAGTCTTCGCCGCTTAGGACACTCGTTGCTTTATCCTAGGCTTTACCCTTTATAGATTTATTATGCGGCTATAGGAGTATAACTAGGTAGGAGGTATTATATTATCACTATTTAATATTAATAAAGACGGACTATAATTTACTTCAGTAATATTGGGATTTCTCTAGATAAATAAGGAGTAGCTTAGGTTTAACCCTACTATTTTAATATTAGATAGTAAGCGATATATTAAGGTTGTACGTAATAATTAGACTAAGTATCTTATCCTTAACAAACTTATAAAGTAGGCACGCTGTATTACTAGTTAAGCGACTACTTACTAGAAAGTATACCGTAAGGGGGATACCTTTAAGATACCCCTTATTATTAAAGACTCGTGGCAATACCTATAGCGTAAGAAAGAAGGTAAACTGCTGCGTAAGGTAATGGAGAAAGAAGTAGTTAATATAGCTAGGTACTATTACCACGAGACAGTTTATATAGGCGGTAAAGAAGATAATATTTATAATAACGTCTATAAGGGGCTAGATATTATAAAAGCAATAAACTATAAGCTAAAAGACTTAATAATGCCTCTAAGACCGGCTAGAGTAAAAATTAGTATAAGGCAAGGCCGAAGTTCTAGCAGAAAGAGGTCGTCTAGCTATACTAACGCCCTATTACCGCTTAGTAAGCGTATATATTTAGGCTTTTCGCCTAAAGGCGGAAGGCGCCTTATAACCCTAAATTAAGTATATTAATGTATTATTACTAGGGACTATAGAAAGCCTCTTTATAAGGTAAGCTCTTGGGCTATAATGCTTACTATATTAGAGGGTAGTATTAAAGGATATAAGTCTTTATATACGTAGGCTGGCATTATCTAATATAACATTTTAATAGGTAACCTTATAATAAATAAGGAAGACAATAATCCTTCTTAGCTAGTATTCTTAATTAACTTTAATCTTGCGATTAAGAAGTAGTAAGAAGGGCCTTTAGGAGTGCGGGGTAAGACCGGTATAAGAGCGTTTATGGTAATTGAAGTGCTCCTAGGCGAGATATATTCAGCTTAGCATAATTTTAAGTTGTTCTTTTAGGTGCTATTTTAGATATATATTTATTATAATAGACCTAATAGGAAAGGTAATGTTGTTAATAGGTTTAATAAGTGGAATTTTATAAATACAGAAGAGCTAGCTAAGATAAAGAAAGGAGAAGTAGATAATAAAGGGGATTTTCTTAAGGGTGCAGGTAATAACTTTTTGCCGTACTATTAGCCACTAATCCCTTAGGTTAACAGATTACGGAAGGTAGTATTTCTAGGCGGTGGGAGGTAAAAGGGAAATAATAAAAAACTTCCTTCTTAAATAAAGGAGGTGTTTTAGGAAGTAAGGAAGGATCTAAAGGTGCTAGTAGAGTAGATAGAATAATATTTTATTACTCTTTTACCGTATAAGTGAAGTTTTGCGGAGATTTAGGCGGCTAAGGCTAGGTAGTAGCCTTGGTTAAAATATATGTGAAATAGTATAGGGCGAGTCGCCTAGGCTAAATAAACCCAGGAAAGAATAATATTTTATTTTTCTGTATTCTTTTACTATATAGGTTAAAGTTTTATAGGGATTTAGGCAGTTAAGGCTAGGTAGTAGCCTTAGTTAAAACGTATATAAAATAGCGTAGGGTAAGTCGCCTAGGTTAAATAAACCCGGGAAAGCGGATAACCTAATCTTCCGCTAGGCCCCTATACCCTATTATCCCGTATAGGCTTTAAATTTCTATAAAATATATAACTTATCTATTTAATGGGTCTATAGGCTTTATTATAATGTAACTAGTAGTCCCGGTTACCAATTAGATTAAGAATTTTAGTAGTTAAGCTTTTCTTAATACTAGGTAGGCCCTATTAATAGTTAAATCTATTTATTCTAATATGTCTACTTTAAGTTAGCTTACGCGCCATTTATATCTCTTCCTATTAAAATCTACTATAGGATATTCTCCTTCCTTAGCGATTATACGGATATTTTCTGCCTCTTGTTAGTAGATCTTTATTTCTAGCGTATTGGTCGGCAAGAACTTAAATAAAAAATCCTATTTGGCCTTTATCCACTAGCGGATAAAGCCTTAATCTACATTAGCTCTTATACCTCCGCTAAGCCCCTAGATATCCCTATAGGTCTTTTTACTACTAATAAAGTAGAAGAACTCCAGGCCGGCCTAGATTTGGATAATAATTATAAGGATAGTAGTATATAGGTATTATACGCGTCTAACGGACCTATAAATCTCTACGAACTTATATAAGCACGCTATAACAACATCACTAAAGTACTAGGGCCTACGTTATTCTGGCTAAATATTTACTTTTATTTTAGGATATTTAGTTAAGAGGATATAACACGTCTATCTAAGATAATAGAAGAAAATTTAAAAGCTTTTCTAGAACTAGAACGCTTATAAGTACTTATATTAGCCTCTCTAAAGCTAGAATAGTTTTTCCCACCTAGTAAAGAGTGGGTATTAAGGGATCTTATAATAAGGGAGTTTGTTAGAGTTAATGCTATAGCTCTTAAACCGGATCTCGCAAAAGGCCCGCTAATTAAGGGGTTAGGGTTTAGCAAGGTTGTCCTATTAAGGATTTGTTAAAGCAGTAATCTAAATAAAAGCGTACTACGTAAACTACCGCTTTATAGGGGTGCGTAGGCGGGATATCGACTAGATATTATAACTACTAAGAAATTGTAAATAGAGAAAGGAGAAGAGGGGACTAATAAATAAATAGACATTAGTGAGAAGGTTACGAAAGAGGTAGAAACTATTTAGGAATTTAAGTTTGGGGATAAATAGGTTAGTAAAATGCTTAATAGCTAAAGGTGCTAGTAGAGAAGATAAAATAACATTTTATTGCCCTTTACTCTTCCATCATATAAGATTTAGGCGGCTAAGGCTAGGTAGTAGCCTTAGTTAAAACATATGTAAAATAGCGTAGGGCGAGTTGCTTAGGCTAAATAAACCTAGGAGAGCGGATAACCTAATCTTCCGCCAGATTATTAGGTCCCTATACCCTACTATTCTATATAGGCTTTAAATTTCTATAAAATATGTAACCTACTTTTTAGCCTATTAGAAGCCGCCTTGTACCGCTTAAATAGAGGCCGTAGAAGAGTTAATCCCCTACTTTAACCAATCCCCTACTTAAATAAGTCCCCTACTTAAACAAATCCCCTATGGGAGCTAATGCCTATATATTTCGCCGCCCTATAGGAACTAGTCCCCTACTTTAAAAAATCCCCTATAAGATTAAGTCCCTTACTCTAATAAATCCCCTACGCTAATAAATCCCCTATGCTAATAAATCCCCTACTTTAATAAATCCCCTACTCTAATAAATCCCTTACTTTGGCGAATCCCCTATAGGCGCTAATACCTACGTATTCTACCGCCCTATGGGAACTAATCTCCTATGGCTTGCATTCCCCTATAGCTTATATTCCCCTGTGGCTTGTATTCCCCTACAGCTTGTATTTCTATACGGCTTTTACTCCCTTATAGAAACTATTAGCTATATCTTCTACTATAGAACAAATCCCCTATAAATTCCGTTCCTGTATATAGTAACCATATCTTCTACTGCCCTATAAGAACTATACCCTATAGCTCCTACTCTTATACGGCTTTTACTCCCCTATAGGAACTAATAGCGATTTCTTTTACTTTTCTACGGAAACTAATTTCCTATAGCTTGCGGTTCTCTATAGGGGTTAGTACCTGCTTTCTTTATTGCCTTATAGCTTTTAATTCCTTACGGGAACTAATACCCTATAGCTTCCGTTCTCCTATTTCCGGATCTATAAGTAATTCGCCCGCGCTACTACATACTATATAGGTCTTATTACTATAAGAGTAAGTAAGTAATTTTAAGAAAGTAATAAGTAATAATGCCACTAGCTATAAGATCTATAAGATATATTTAATGCTATATATACTATATATAAGCAAATTAGTATATATAAGCTTAACCCCCTTAACTAATCTAACACCCTTAAAGTTAGTCTTAAAGTCTCTAAATCGCTGCTATTAGGAAAAGGAAGAGGAATATAACACAAGTCCTAAAAGGTGGAAATATTTAGTAGTAAACGCTCCGGTTACTAACTTGACCCAGACTACCAAGGTTATTATTAAACTTATTACCTAGTTATAGAACTATTTCCAAATACTAAGAGGATAACGGTTTTTGGTCCTTGTATGCTAAGGTAAGGGCTGCTTTTATAGCATTTTTAATCTGCGAAATATAAATAATTTAGTATAAAACTTCTCTGCTAGGACTTAAGTATGCCTACCTATTGGCTGTTAAGCTCCTATTACGCTAATTCCTAAAGCTTATTAGAACTAAATCTCGCCTTACTAGTTATAATTGCCTTCCCTAGAAAACTGGCCTAAAGGGTTTATTTTGTATTAATACCCAATAAAAGGTATCTTATGGCTATATATATTCTACTTAGTATTACGCCGTTAAAGTCTTTTATATAATTAGTAGTGAGGATTATAATTCCTTTATAGTATTTAAGTTTCCGTAGAAAAATCGTAATTAGGTTATTATCCGCATGACTTAATAATTGTTATTTTATAAATATGTCAGCTTTATCTAATAGAAGTATAGTATCCTAATAGTTGGCCTGCTGGAAAGCGTAAAAAAGCTTAAATTTGACCTACTTTAGGTTGGTGGCTAGATCTCTACTAGATAACTAGAAGAGTTAGGTAAATAATAGCAGTTTAAATAAGTAGGGCGTACTATGTAAAGCGGCCTTTATAGCTCTTCTAAAAGTCCTTTAGTAGTTAAGGTCTTGCTAACTCTAGTAGGACTATTAATACTCTATGTTAGTTTTCCCTAAGGATAAAATAGAACGGAGCTTGTACTATAGTAGTATAATTAGGCTACGTCCTTTACCTAGCATAAAATTATTAAACTAAATCCTCTTTATATAAGAAGCTGTAAGAGCCTAAATAAGCTTCTTCTAGTCCTTTAGGATAGTAAGGTTTTAAAAGGAGAGAGGGTTCCACTTAATGTTGCTGATATTATTAACAGTAAACTCCACTTTGGGATATTAAATTAGCTCTATAGTCTTCTTAACTCGCGAATCTAGGAACTTACCCTAAAACTTATTATTAAGACTAAACCCTAATACAGTCGGACTATAAATAAGTAAGTTATCAATTTTTAACTCCGTAGGCTCCTTGCCATTACTTTTAACTTTATTAAGTTTCTTCTTTTCTAGTTTGCTAAAATCAAATGCATATATATTGCTGTTTGTGTGCTTTCGCAGTTTATCAATACTAGGTTTGCTATAGTTTGGATTATACTCTTAGAAAAGTACTAGGTCGACTATAATTTGACTATTAATAAATACCTTAGTGGGCTTTCCTTTCTCTATATAAAAGGCTTTACCTTTATGCTGTTAGTGGTGCGTCCCTATTAATAAAATAAATTTACGACCTCTGTTAGTAAGTTCTCGCTTCTCCTTTTCTGCGTTAGGGTGATCTTTAAGTGGAAAGCATCTAAGGCTGTATATTAGCTTTGACCCTTAAAACGTCTAAATAGTAGCTGCGGTTATAGCCTTACTAAAATTTTTGCTATCAAAATCTAAATACCGGCCTTTAACGCGGAAGTATTTATCTCCTTTATTATTCTCTTTTACCTCGCCTAAGTTAAATCTTATATATCTGCGCTTATTAGTACTATAGCATTTTCTATACACCAATTTATTCGGCTTAAAGAGAGCCTAGAGAAGATTAAATGTAATTTCTTTACTATCTAGTAGCGATATAAGGCGCTGTTTTGTTAAGGCATATATATCCCTAATATAGTTTACTAAGAGGTTAAGGTAGGTACTGTTTTTTGGGGCTCCCTTATAAGCTTCTAGCTTAGGGAAGAAGTAGTATAATAGATTCCGCTTAACCTAGTCTTAAGTTAGCAGTTAATTTAGGATATTAAAAAGTCTAATAAATTAGTTTTATACTATAGGTTTGTCTTCCTTAATAAAAGTTCCCTCTATACCTTATAGAACGGACCTAAGTATATCCTATAGGCCTTTAGACTTAATGTTAATAAAGTATATTATACGTTTAGTCTTCCTATCTATTGTTTCGCCGTTAGTAATATAAATCTAGTAGCTACCTTTACGCTTACTAATACGTATACGAATAATAAATATATATTTGTTATATGCATCTACCTTAGAAGATACTATAGAGGATTTAACTATCTTATACTTTAAGGTTGCCTTATCCTAGCTATATACGGCAAATTAGCTAGGGTTATACTTTTGGTTTTGTATAGGATATATATTTTATTAACTGTCTTATACTCTACCTTTAAAGCTTAGGCTCTTAGTTCTTAAGGCTAGGAACTGTCTATAGCTTAAGGCTCTATAGCCTTAGGAGTGTCTATAGCGCTAAGTATTGCTTTTACTACCTTTAATACGTCCTTAAGCAGCTCCGTGAGGTAAATAATAGTAACTAGGTCTAAGGGAGGTATAACTAGGCTAGGAAGAGGCGTTTGTGGATTTTTATAGCTTAGAGTAGTGTCTAGAGATATCTTAAATTGCTTTATAACCTTGGGCTGGTTTGATATTATTACTTTGTAAAGCTTTGGTAATGAAATAGTAATCTGAAGTGTAAGGTTTAGAGTAAGGAGCTAAACGGATATTAATAATATTTTTAAATAAGATCCGCCCTCTCTTATACCTATTAATACGGCATAAGCCGTGCTATAGGTGTTTCTGCGCCTCTCTTTTAGTAATAGGCTACCTTCTCTAGTTAATCCTAGTAGATATATATTAATGTTATCTCCGTTATAGTGAATAAAGCTATAGTGTATATACTTATTAGCTTATATACGGGATCTTAGCTCCAACACTAAAGTAAGCTTAAAAAAAGACATCGCCTAATCTAATTATAGAAGGCATAATTAATGTAAAGCGCCGTTATAAGGAGATGGGTTTAAGTAGTTGCTTTAACTGCTAATAGCGTTTTAACCCGATTTTGGTATTATTCTAGTGGTTTTTTAATAGTTTTCCAATAGTTCTTTAATAATCCCTAATGCTAAAGGTGAGGCGGAGTATAATAGATGATCGTGTATATATATATGTAATGTAATTACCGCCTCTCTATACCTCTAGCTAGATCCCTACTAAAAAAGCATTAAATAAGCGGCTGGTTTGTCTCTCTCTTTTTTGCTTATATATATATATTTAAATTATACTCTCCCTTTTAATAGTGCCTGACTAATAGGCGGAGTCTTGTGCCTAGAGTATGGCTTAGTAACTGTATCTAGTTTAGGTAGGCAACTATCTAAGTCATATATATATAAGCCGATGCCCTACTATACCGCAATTAGGCGGGCGTAAGGCAATCTTACTAGTTATTAGGCAGCACTGCTATAATTTTTATAGGTTCTCCACTAATATAATATATATATCCCTTTATAGGATAGTACCGAGGGCTAGTAAATTTAGGCGTAGTTGCGGACGTAGCTATATATTATTTAGCGAAATCGGAGTATATTAGGGCTATGGAAGATTTATAATATTTTATATACTTATATCTATAGAGCTTTTATTCTCGCGTGAGATCTAAACTTCTTAAATATCCTCGCCTCCTATATTTTGGATATTTGGCTATATTTTTGACTCCCGCGCTATAATATTCCCAAAGGTACTTAATTACTTTTAGCTGACTAGGAAGCGTAGAGTATATTACTAACTAGGATATAGTGCGTATAATTAAGGTATTAAAGTCTTTAACGGATAGTAAACTTGTGGAAATATATAAAACTGAGGTAGGTTTCTCTTAGTAGTCTAGCCAGGAATAATTGTATTATAGACTGATTATTAAGTAGCTAAATTGTAATGAGTGCTGAATTAAGCCTGGCCCCTCTACCGAAACTATATATTAGACCTCCCTACCTAAAAATATTATAGCTGTTATTATTAATATTTCTAGCGTTGGTGGCTTTTTTAATATTTATTAGAAATCGGATAATAAATAGGGAAATGTTTTTATTAATATAGTTGGGATAAAAGATAGTGAGAATGGTAATAGATTAGTAATATTGCCGTAGGAAGCCGGATGGTACTATTATTCCCTTAGGGCTATTAAAATTAAATATACCGTAAAGAAATAGGCTAATTTTATATTTGTATGTGGATACCTTATATAAGACGGTAACGTTATTTACTAAAGTAGTTGTATATTACCTTTAAGATAGCTATTGTTATAAATAGGAATAAGTGGTTTTAGTGTGGTTCTATTAACTATACTTTACCCTAGACTTAGTTAGATATAATAATAGCTTAAATATCTTATAATATTAGCTAGAAGACCCGCCTAGAAAATAAGTTTAAGGTAAATATTAGTTAGTAGTAAATATTTACCCAGTAAGGAATATCTTATATACTTAACTACTCGCCCTAAAGCTGTTATTCTTTATATCCTTTCTTAGATTTAGTAACGCTTAATAGAGGTATAAAACTGGAGGCCTCTAAATACTTAGTGTAAGGTTCCTTATATATATCTAAAGAGCTTAGCTTTAGCGCGGCTAACTAATCTAATTTTATAGGCTGTGGCGGCGGAGTATTTATGGTCTGTTAAGGTGCCCGTAAGGTAATAGTTATTTAGTTTTCTGTAGTACCCTATATACTTAATAGGACTAGCATAGTTAGCTATTAGTTGTTATTATAGCAGGACTTTTTAACCTTTTATAATATATTTCTTTGCTAGCGTTTGGAGAATTAAGGACTCTAAGGCTTTTTTATTTTTTTTAATCTTTAAAGGAAGGCGGAGTCTATTATACTCTCTTATACTTATAATGGTTAATTACCTAAGCTTAACGGCACTAATTATGACTATTTAAGGACCGTAGTTATTATTAATCCTCCTTAGGAAATACCGGTAGCTCTTTTACCTCTCGCCCGTTTTTAAGCTAGAAGGCTCTACTAGCTTTATAAGTATGTTAAAGGCTTCTTAGATATATTTATGCTTATAAGACTTTACGCCTTTTTAGAGTTTAATTATCCCGGCGGTTATAAGGAGTTTAGTTATAGCGCTATTAATTAGTAATAGTTGGTGCTAATTTTGTTATAATGCTTAAATTAATGCTATAGTGTTAGGTTTATTAAGAAGAGAAGGAGGTTATCCCAAAAAGATTCTAAGTTAGATAGTAGAGGGGGATTTAAGTGGAGGATTTAAGTGGAAATTGGTTAGAAATTAGTTGGAATTCTCTTAGGCTAAGAGGTATATTTTATTAGTCCTTTAGTGGGGCTTATAACAGTTATTCTTTAGCGTACTAGTAACGTGGAATAAGTGGAAGGTAGGATATAAAGTAATCCATATAAGCTACTAGGGGAGATAAGCCGGGATACTAAAGCGTTCTTAATTAGAGCGGTATTAAGACTAAAATATAAAAATGTGGTATAATGTAACTAGCTAAGCGAGAATATGGCTTACGCGGGGCGGTAATTAGAGTTTTACTGCTGTATATTGTAGAGCGTGTAAAGAATTTAAATCTATTAGACTGGAAATTATAAAATACTTCTGCTAAATGCGCTAAGGATAAGAATACTAAACTAGAAATAGACCTTTAAGCTAAAAAGAGTACCACTATCTAAGAACGAGGATATCCTAAAGTATTACCGCCGTCCCTTACGCACGGCAGCTTTGCCCTTTACTTTTATAAAGTGCACCTATAGTAATCCAACCTTAGTATACCGGATGCGTCTTTAGTAAGACTTAAGGGCATCTTTAGGGTTTAAAAGCCCGCTTTTATAAACCTAGGTGGGCTTCTAAGCCACCTTATATTTGCGCCCTAACTTAGTTATTCTTTCCCCTAGAATATTGTTAATCTCCTATTTATTATCTAAGTTTATTTTATTAAATTTGTCTTTTTTAGCCCGGGTATAGCGCTTTATAGTAGGCTCTAGGTTTAAAACGTCGCTCTAGTTATTAGTGACGCTATTACTATTACCATCCTCCTTATTATAAATATAACTGCTAGCCTTGTTATATAGTAGTTTAATACGGTAGAGAAGGGTAGGCTTTTAAAGCGAAGAGCTAACGGGCTATAGAGTGGATACCGCTTGCTAGTTAACTTATAGGTATTAAGAGTTAAGGTTAAGGATAGAAGGGTTAGGGGGGCTAGAAGATAAGTCTTTGTAATAAGTAGGTGGCCTTTATTGCTTTTAGGGACGTAGACTATTACTACCCTCACTGCCCTTGCCACCCCCGCTACTCTCTTTAGCAGGGTTATTAGAATTATAATTAGTAACGTTATCCCGTTTAAGCTAATTAAGCTTCCGCTTCCTTAGTATAAAGGATAATTCACCTCTTATATCCCCTTTTTTATAATTACCCTCCTCTCTAATAAGCGGATTGTCTATATGTTATATTATTAGGTTATAGTAATGATATTTTAATATCTGTAACTTACCAATATTATTTACATTATTGGCCATTAAGGAGTCTTAGTTAGTTACTATGTGGGTCTCTAACTTCTATATAGCCTAGGGGATAGTTATAATATTAATTCCCTTAGCTAGGCTATCCATTCTATTAATATCTTCTACTGTAGGTTTAAGATGGTTATATATAGATGCGCTAAAGAGATCTTCTAACTCCTCTAAAGAAGGTAGCTCCTTATCCTTATTGTCCTTATTACTGTAATTATTTCTATTACCTAATAATTGTTAAGCAAGGCTGTTATATAGGGGGGAAGTGTATACCCAACTTATGAGGTGCTAGTTAATCGCCGACTTTATTAGCTTTATCGCTAGTATTACTAGCTTTATTGCCTTCAGCTTTAGGTTCCAAGTCTAGGTTAGCTATATTATCTTTAATAAATATTAGATTTGCTGCTAGCCGTTAAATATATTTATAGTTATTAGGAAAAGAGGGAGGGGATAATTACTAAATTACCTTAATTGCTTCCTCTAGCGTCTTAGCTATTACTTTTATTTTTATAAATATCTTTATACTTATTAAAAGCCTTAGAATCTGCGGGTGCCTTATTAGGTAGAATATTTAAAAAAGGTAATATAGAATAATTTACCCTCTTATAACTAGGCCAAATATTTTATAGGATTATTACTTAGAGGGAAGCGAGGTACTTTCCCCTTTTTCGTCCTCTTTTTGGGTGTGTTGCTTATATTTACCTTAAAAGCCGTAATTATATAATGCTGAGAAGCCTTCGGTTTTTTAGGGGGTATAGTATAAAAATTAATATTGTTAAGTAAAATTCCTAAATAAAAATAAAGGGGTTAAGAAGATGCCACTGTTGCTGCCGCTATTATTATTAGAATTATTATTGCCTTATACCTTTCTAATAGCTCTAAAGAACGGGTTACGCTAGGCTTTTAAGTCTACGCTGGTCCCCTCTTCGCTACTAGCTTATATCCGCAGTATCTACACTAAAATAACCCTACTAGCTTAATAGCGAATTAAAATATATAATCTACGCTCTATTAGTAATTACTGTTTATAATATATAAAGGTTTATATAGGCTTAAACTCTATTATAAGATTAACGCCTATTAGGAAACTGCGATTAAGGCCTAACTAACTAGGCTGGCATATTTAGCCTCTAATAGGGGCATTGTACTAAGCCTCCTTATTAAGGAGGTTAGTAGTAAAGTGCCTCCTCTACCCTTATTCTTTAGAGTTAGGGCTAGCGCTAATATGTCCGTTTTCTAACCTAATTATACTAGTAAACTAGATCTTTTATATTAGATCCTCTACAAGACTATAATTCCTAGGTTGGATAGATAGGGGGCATGCTGTAATTCCGCTGTAAGTATTAAAAGACACTCTAAGTAATAAGGGTATTTTTAAACCTCTCCCCTAGATCTAAGGAACTTCTTTAGTTATACTCTACGGAGTTTATAGCCGCTGCTTAACCTCCTAAATATGCGTAAAAGCCTTACTTTTACTCTTACCTATAGCCGGATATTATAAATAATATTAGAGGGTAGATAGTGCGAGTAGATTAGGTAATTACGCCCGTATCCATCTTATTGCGCCCTTTTAGCTAATATAGCCACCGTATAAAGTCCGTCTCCGTTAGGAGATTAAATATATAAACTTTTCTCTAGTATTTATTAGCTAAGAGTAAGATTATAACACTAGCTCTACTAGAAGCTAGGCTATACTACTAGATAGGCCATTTACCCCTAGATTCCGCCTTATAAGTCTTAGGTCTATATAATAGATATTTCTATAACTTATACCTCCTTAGCTAAATAGGGGGCTAGATTAGACTAAAGCCTAGCGGCCCCCCTAATTGTAATATAATCCTTTAATTATTAGAGAAGAGTAAGGTCTAGGTCTAGGTTAAAAAGGTATTAAGGAGGGCGAGGGCTTCTAGCTTCTAGCGGCGTAGCTTTAGCTAAGCTAAGTAACTGGCATTAGCCTATGGTTTCGCTGAGGACCTACTTCGGCGTCCGGCTTCGCCTTTATTGTAACGCTGTAATGCGATACTGCTTAACGCGTCCTACAGCTCGCAGTAGCTGTAACCCGCGTAATCTATTACTAGGCGGTTCTCGGCACAGCCTTATAGCTATTTATAGCTGTTCCGACAGGGATTAAGTTATATATTATAATCACGCCTAAGACACTGCTAGAGGCGGAGGTAAAGAAGAGGATGAACGGAAATGTTATTCTAGTGCACTAATCGGTAACGTAGGTAGGAGGAGAGGAGAGAGGAGAGAAGAAAGGAGGAATATGGTAGGACCGAAGTATGCGTTAATATTAGGAGAGAGTATAAATATGTCCCATAGAAAGGGCCGAAGAGTTACAGCGCTAGGTAATCGTTAGTATAAAACATGCGGAGATTAGGGAAGGCGGGCAGAGCACCTGTATAGACGCTAAGGGGATAGAAAATGCCTCACGGCTAACAGCTAGAGTCTAAGGTGGCACGGTAGCGGGAAAGAAAAGAGGAGATAGAGCATGAGGGCAAAAGCAGCGAGGGAGAAGGCCTTTTATGGTTGAGGTTGAGGTTGGGTCTTGGCCAAACTGGGGTAAGGAAGTAAGCGCGCCTTGCCTATAAAGGAACCTCCATTTCCTAATGCGTGGTCTCCATCTTATTTTTTACTTTCTAAAGGTTAATTATCCTAATTATCGCGATGTTAAAATATATAGTACCTAGCTTACTAGCTTACCTAAAAATGGCTCTATATTAAATTAGCTACCTTATATTAATAAGTCGGAGTCTAATTCTAGTGACCCGACGGCTTACCCTACTACTCCTATATAACGTCCTCCTACTATTAATCCTCTGCCTACCGAGCTTGGTAGTAATATACTAGACGGCGAATTTAATAATAACGTACTAGATACTTTGGTTCCTAATCTAGTACCTAACCTTACTAAATTAAAGCTTTTGGGTTATAAGGTTTAACACTAATAAGACCTATAAGCGGGCCTAGAGGTTCCTACTATGCGATAAATACCTCTCTCTAAGCAATTAGCTAGTTTCATTATACGCGGCGCCTTTCCTACCCTATTTCCTTATGGTAAAGCCGATTTTAACATACTATAAAGCTATACGGTTACCCTAGCTGCGTACGCTAAGCATATACTTAAGTATTAGGATAGTTAGTTTAGCCGCCACCCCTTATTTCGCTACTACGTATTTAATCGGATTATAAGAGAGCAAGCTCTTAACGCCACCCGTTTCCTTTGCGGCCGATTAAATAAAAATAGTCTATCTTTAAATAAGCCTAGTAATGTTATAAATGGCAATAGGGGTGGCTAGTTACTAAATAAGATTATACGGCATATATAAAGCCTTAAGGGTACTAGACCTTACTAAAGGTAGAAGAGAAATAAGCTTACGGCTTATACTAAGAATATTAAGAGCGGGTCTCTATTCTTTATACTTAGCGCTACTAATCTACATTAGTATAATCTACACTCTTATATACCTCTATTTAACAAATATAAGGCTACTAATAAGGTTTAGCGCTACCAGATTGCTTCTTAAAATCTCAACAATAATCCGCATATTACTGCTTACTGGCTATATCGCCGCTTTAATCTATTTAGGAAGCACGTACTTATAGGCCTATTTAATAGCACTAACTTTTAGTCCTAATATAAGTGGCAGGTATAAGGCAGCGGCTATATATATAGCTTCTTATGGAGTTTAACAGCCCCAAGGCTAAATCCATCAGCTATTAAATTAAGGGCGGCTTTTACTAAGTACTAGGCTACTTTTATATCCGTAATTAATCCTAATCAATTAAGGCCTCCCAATCTCCAATATCCTTCTACTCTAAGCTATAAAGAATAGCTTAATACCAGTAAGCTTCTTACTGCCTACCTTAATCGATTTTAACGGCACTGCAATTACACCAAATCTTACTGCTTAAGATTAAAGAAAGGCTCCACTGGAGCAAAGAAATGCCGCTTCTATTTTCCACGGTCTCTCCGTAATAAGGCTGCTATATTAAAGGATTAAAATCCACATTACTGGACGTTCTATCTATAGCGTAATAATAAGCTTCTTAATAGTTACAATGCAGCTATAATATTAGCGTAGATGGCGAATATTAATACATCACCCGCTATAAGCATATTAGTAATAGTTAACTATATAGGCAAATATTACAGTAAAGAAGAGAAGAAGTTAACTTCCTACTAAGAGTTACTCCAATCAGTACAGCCGCACGCCAATAGCCTTTATACCTTTAGTTCGGTCGTAGTTAGGTTTATAAACAAGCTTATTACTAAACGCGATTAGTCAGCACAGGAGGTATACTATCTACTTCTTAACATTCCCCTTTGCGAAGGCTCTAGGAATATAGTAACTTTAGACTACCGTTAGGAGGATAATTAAAGCGCTACGTATAAGCTTAATAATAGGCAACTAAGAGGGTGCGAACTATTTAACTATAAGAAATATAAGCGCCGCCCAGATGGGGTAGAGGACGTTACTTTCCTTAA
>Ga0307515_10002923_pt1 | contig 36240 bp, 33 predicted proteins | sample 17_EM_MG_FD_194513 | JGI IMG/M metagenome (GOLD analysis project Ga0307515, IMG submission 194513) | Populus trichocarpa ectomycorrhiza microbial communities from riparian zone in the Pacific Northwest, United States - 17_EM | ecosystem: Host-associated > Plants > Roots > Unclassified | place... | reverse complement strand
TCAGGGCCTCAGAGATCTTGGTGGATAGGAATCATCAAATGGAATTATATATAACTCCATCAAGAGTAGCAAATATTTTCTTACATCACCGGCCCCCAAATATTAATGCTCATAATAATTAAAAACAGAAAACAGTGCTTGAAGATGATGATGAAGATTAGATCGTGTCAGAAGTAGCTGGTTGTGTAATCACAGTGTAAATCAGTGGGAATCCGTCTGATTTTTATCATCATCCATCAATCAATTAATCATCCATCATCATCGTCACACCAAATTTTTAAATTTGAGACAGATCAAAGAAGAAAAGAGGAGAACAAGATCAAAATATAATAAGATGTATCTACCTTGTCACCAACAAACCCTAAAAACAACTTCTTCAAGAGAAAAAATGGACAGTCGGAGCTAAAGGTATAAAATGCGTGCATGTATATACATACAGATATACATCACTATTGCCTGACGATAGATTCTTTGGCCAATAATCTATTCATTAAGACCAAAGAATTGCAATATCAGGCTTTACTTCATTCATATTAACAAACACAATCAAACAGCATGTATGCTAAACCCTAAGAGAAGATGCAGAAAGAGTAATCCTGGTTAGCCCCGCTGCTGCTTCTAGTTCTGCTGCCTCTCTTGTTATATATAGCTGAGAGTTAAGAGGGAGGGGCGATGAAAACCCTAATCCTAGAACCCCCGGGGGCAGTTGCAGACTTGCAGCCGCTACATATGGGCCTTTCTGTTCTACCTCATCTAGGGGGCCTACGGTTCTTCTTTTTATACGGGATGGGCCGTATGTTGGGCTAATTTCAACTTTCAACCTCACCTCACTCAAGTTAGATTTTAAATTTGTTTTTTAAAAACTATCAAATTCATCCAAGCAACCGTATTAATTAAAAAATAAAAATTAACACATCCATTTATTCTGGTTTATCTTGCGTAAAATATTTTTAAATAAAAATATTTTACTATTTAATTTAATAAATATTTTCTTTTAATTACATATAAAATAATTTTTAAATGACGAAAATAGTGAAAAAAAATGGTGGTGAGAGTGAAAAAAAGTGGTGGTGACTTTATGAATATAAAATATTTTCTTGCAAATAGGATATTAACTATAATTTTTTTATTATGTAAATTATTTATTTTCAAAAAACAAACATGCTAAGATATGAAAATATTCGTGTAAAATATTTCACGCAAAAAAAAGAAGCACCCCTAAGGTAGTAATTTCTTCCCTTTCTCTCCATGGCTCTGAATGAAGACCCAGTATGCTTGTTTCTCTTACAAAGTAAACAGGCTTTAGATAGTGAGTGCAAGGAGGAAGAACTACTCTCTCTCTAGAGGGAAAAAAAAGAAAAAGAAATGAGAGATCGAGAGGGGGGGGGGGGCATACAAAGCGGGCTCTCGGCCGGGCTGCAAAACCTCCCAGTCTTGTCAACCGGTGGCATGTGAATCGTAGAGGAAGAATGGGTCGTATGTTGTTGCTGTTCTTGTTCTTGTCCTTCTTGTTGGTGGGTATGAAATTGAGGCTACCAATCTGACATTGCCTTGTTAGTAGTAGTTGTAGTGGAATAGTAATGGTAATAGTAACGAGACGAAGAAGAAGAAGAAGGAGGGTTGAAGAAGAAGGAATTGTAATGGGTTTTGTAACAGCCTAAAAGTGAGCTTCCCTCCATTTCCTCCTCCTCCTTTTCTTCTTATTTCTTCTCTGCTCTCCTCTCACTGAAATGGATAATGATATTTTATTTTATTTTCCAACACTTTCGATATTTTTTTATTTTTGGTTAACATGAGTTTTATGATTAATTTGTGTATAATTCTATTAATTTTACAAATTTTAAAATTAAATTTATAAAATTAATGACTCTATAAACTTCAAAAATTTTAAATTTTATAAGATTTGAACCAGTCAGCTTTAAAAAGCAAACCCTTATTTTTTTATTTATTTATTTATGTGGGGTGTCCGGGCCAGCTTACGCGCACCACGACTATTCCCCACGGCCCATTGGACATCCTGCAAGCCCAGGAGCAGGTAAGGCACCGCGGGGATGACAGACGTGCACATAAAAAGTCGAACCCGGAACGGGGACGGAACAAGTCACACGATTGACCACAACAACTAGACCCTTATTTTTAATATTATATATAATTGCCATTAATTAATAAGGTTGGTAGATAGTAATATAAAATAAAATATAAGGAATGGAGACAGCGTCGTTTTGACATCACTCATCAACTCCTTCCCTTCCCTGCCTCTGCCTGCCATCCATCGTCCTCCGTCTCTGATTCCGAGCTTACACAATAATTGATTATTCTCTCTCTCTTCCCCTCTCACACTCAGAGTCAGAATCTTCTTGCTTTGCTGTTCGATGCACAGAGAGGGTAACGAATATATAATAACAATAATAATAACAACAAAAAAGAAACAATGAAAGGAGAGAGCAGCAGCAGCTTCTTCAGGTTATTTCCTCCGATTGTTTATGCACTCTTATGTACTACAGCTTCCATTGCTGCATCAGCTGTTGTTCCAATTAACCCTTTTCTTGGAATCCCTCCTCAAGGTCACTCCTTCCTTTCTACCCCGTCTTTCTAACCTTTCTGTTGTTTTTCGATTTGTTTTCTAACATCATCATCATGCTGAGATTTTTTTTTATTTATCTTTTTGGGATGCCCAGATGAGAATTATTACAAGGCATCATCACCTACTATAAAATGTAAAGATGGATCCGCTACTTTCACCAAGGCTCACCTCAATGATGACTTCTGTGATTGCCCTGATGGTACCGATGAGCCTGGTCTGTTTCTCTTGCTTCTTCTTTCCTTATATGTCTTTCGTGCCTTCACACATCTTCCCATTGTAGCAATTGGGCATTTCTTCTTTTTCTATTTTCCATTAAAAGTTTGTCTTGATACTTCTAGATATCTCATTTAGCCCCCTTTTGAAGAAAAAACAATAAAAGGAACTTCCTTTTCTCAAAAAATACTGGTATATTCTTACCTTTTCTTTTACTATATACCTTATGGATGCAATGCAGGCACATCAGCATGCCCCGGTGGGCAATTCTATTGTAGAAATGCAGGGCATGATCCCGTTTTCTTATTCTCTTCCAGAGTCAATGATGGCATCTGTGGTAAGCATATGCTAATGTAAACAAAATAATAATATGTGTATTGTTATACTCTCTCTCTCTTTTTCTTCCTTGTAGTTTGTATTGACTGCCTCATAATGTAGATTGTTGTGATGGGAGTGATGAGTATGATGGCGAAGTTAAGTGTCCAAATACATGCTGGGAAGCTGGCAAAGTGGCAAGAGATAAGTTGAAGAAAAAGATTGCTACATATAAGGAAGGGGTTGCGTTGAGAAAAAAAGAAGTTGAACAAGCAAAAATGGCATTCGCCAAAGATGTGGCTGAACTATCCAAGCTAAAAAATGAGGAGAAGATACTAAAAGGGCTTGTTGAACAGCTTAAAGGTGTAGTTTTTCTCCATGTTGTACTGTTGTACTTTAAGTCTGCTAGGCTTGTTGAAGAAGATTTGAGCATTGTAAACATAGATAGACTGATATATCTAACAACACCTGCGTGTTTCTGTACGTTTCTTCACGTGTGGGGTTAACAATTGTGTAAATGTTCTTCTGCTTCACCTCCCCATGTAGAGCTTAAAGAACAGATAGAGAAGACAGAAGAGAAAGAACGTTTGCAGAAAGAAAAGGAAGAGAAACAAAGGAAAGAAGCTGAAGAAAAGGCCAATGGGGAAAAAAGTGCAGTTAAGGGGGGAGCTAACCTAGAAAAAGGCCACGCTGAGGAGAAAATCGACAATGAAGACAAAGATATGGAAAACAAACATGATGAAATTGGTGTTTTGGATGATTCTCCTGCATATCAGGTCTGACTGTTTGTCTCATTTTGATGTTCATCATTCATCAACCCTTATGTGAGCATGCACACATTCAAACTCTGATAATTTGTCAAGGATGTTTAAAGTGCTTTTCTTTATAACATCTTCTAAAAGCATATAGGAGTGGTCTGAACAAGTAGATATCCGCATTCCTTACCTGCTCAGCAATACTCTTCCAAACTTAATTACTCTGCTGATAAACTGATCAAATTAGCCCATATAAAATTGAAAGATGCATCCCAATCTTTTTCTCTGCATTTGCATATCCATTACATATTTTGATGCAGAAATTCTAAATTCACTGACGCCACCATCATTTTTATTTTTTTTAAGACATAAATTAAAAAAATGAGCTAGAAATATCGAAGCTTGATTTGATAGAAAAGTGAATAGGTTTATTCCTACTCTTGCAAAGAGGTTTCTCCAATACCCTTAAATGTTCCATTTGTTTGAATGAGTAAGGTATCCCCATGTACAAAATGCTTGCTGAAAGATGACTGACTTGGTTTGAAGAAATTGATACACTCATAACTCAATGCTGTAGCTAATTCTGTTTAAGTTTTGTAATCTCTAATAGGATGTTGTGGACGAGTTTGCTGATCATGGAGCTGAAGATGAAAGTGGTGATGCTTCCAAAATTGAAGGATCTCCAGTTAGCGAAGTGGAGAAGGTAAAAAAGAGTGTGCATTTGTACACATTTACTACTCCTGGAAAGTGGTGCTACTCTGTCTTGGCAGCTTAGTCACTGTCAAAAATATAACATGCCATTCCTTGTTAATACAGCATGAGGGACAAGAGGATGAAGAGCCTGTCACCACAAAAATCAAGGATGAGTCTACACTTGTGCCTGAAACTGGCCATGATGCTGGAAATGAGGTGTCTCATGCTCAACCTATGGAAGAGGTAAGCCCCACACCCCACCCCACCCCTAGCTAATGTAAAAAAGAGTAGTGTCATGATACTTATCCTGTTCCCATATTTTGTTGATTGGGGATTCATATATCAAGCTTTAGTTCTTCATTTGACCTTCTCACATAGGAGTTAGTACAGTTCTTGGCTGGCTCATTTATAATTGCATTTTAATGAGGGGTTCACCATAGAATCGCCCTTTTCCTGGATTTTTTTGTACACCATTCCTTAAGTTCTCTAGAAAAAGTTTAAAATATACAACCAGTAGTTGGTATTACAGTCTTGCATAAGGCATGATAATCCTCTTGTCCCTCATCATGCTTTTGTTGATTGATGATTTGCTTATGGCATGATAATCCCATGAAGCTCACCATCTTGACTACCTTTGGTGGTTTCTCTAAATGCTGTCTTCAGGAGAAGGATGAATCCACTGATGCAAAAGGATTGTCAAAGGAAGAGTTGGGCCGCCTTGTTGGCTCTCGTTGGACAGGAAATTCAGAGAAGCAAACTGAGGAAGTTAGGGATACAAAGGACAACGACCATGGGGACCATGAAGAGATGGCCCATGACACGCATGATGAGAAATATGATGGCTATGCTTCAGAAACTGCTGATGAAACTGGCAAGGATGATGATGTTGATGGAGAAGATGATGTAGATGAGACTTATGAAGAGGAAGTTCACGATGATGTTGATGATGCTCCTTATAAATCTGACTCTGATGATGAAGTTGAATTTTCAGGTTTGCAACTGTTTGTTGCCACTGCCTTTTGTGCTCAGTTGTTTTTATTTAAGGAGCTGATATTAGGTACTTGTTGTCAGATACAACCTCCCCAGGTAATCCATCTTGGTTGGAGAATATACAGCAAACCTTTAGGAGCATTCTAGAAGCCTTTAAATTATTCCAAACTCCAGTGGATAAATCAGGTCAGTTTTAAAACACTATGTTACTATTGAATAACTTAAATGTTGGAAATGAATGGGTGAAAATCAGGTCACCAGTTACCTTTTGACTTCTATAGAGGCTGCTCGAGTACGCAAGGAATACGACGAGTCCAGTGCTAAGTTGTCTAAAATACAGTCAAGGATATCAAGGCTGACACAAAAGCTCGAACATGATTTTGGTTAGTATTGACAAGCTGTACGTGTATGCACCCCTGTGGCGTTAGCAGATTTCTATTAGTTAACTGTAAAGGTTAATATTTCAGGGACAGAGAAGGAGTTCTATTCATTCTATGATCGCTGTTTTGAGAGCAAGCAGAACAAGTTCACAACCTTGCTTCTGCTAGTTTATATTCCTTTTCTGTTCCAGTTGTGATCACTGATTTATCTTACCTTTTGACAATTGAAATTCACACCTCAGGTATGTTTACAAAGTCTGCTCATTCAAACAAGCTTCCCAGTCAGAGGGCCACTCAACAACTCGTTTGGGGTAATGTGTCTATGGAATTCTTTTTGTTATTTATCTAGAAATCTCCCTGCCTCCTTCATATATTATGGGATCATCTGGAAAAAAATCATGCATCGTTATGCTTTTCTAGGGATGCTCTCAACATTTTGTTTATTCTTTCATTTAACCTGGATATCCATGGGAGAGATGAACCTAAGCATCTTATTCTTTTGGGTATTGATTAGCTTACATGGTATTTATTCTCTCTGTACCTGATAATTTCTTTCTTTTGGGTAAGTCGCTGGGAGAAATTCGAGGACTCATACCGAGTTATGGTCTTTTCAAATGGGGACACGTGCTGGAATGGGCCTGATCGAAGTTTGAAGGTATATACACTTTCATGCTGAATCATGTTACGGAAAAATTCAATTGCTGTGAACGTGATGGGCATAATTACTTTCTTTCGATTTTTTAATAACGTCCAGGATAAAGAAAATAAGGAAACAAGTAATCCAATTGCTGTAAACTTGTTGGGCATAAGTCTATGCTAGTTGAAAGGGAAAAAAAAAGAGTTCTGACTTCATTTCATCTCTTAACTTCATTTTATATTTCCTTTCTTTTCTCTCAACGTCTTAAATTGCTATGCAAACTGTTAATGAAAGTGAAAGTGAAACTGATATGAACTTCTGTCAATGAAGATAATTTGTTTTTTCCATTTCAGTCTAGACGTTAAATTCACACTTGGATTGGTGTCAATATTTACTTTTGACCTAAAAACAAGAGCTGCAAGGCAAATAGAAATAAAATACAATGAAGAAAAGACTCATTGCCTTCTCTTGATGTCTGTGATTTATGTCCTTTTACAGGTCAGGCTAAGATGCGGACTGGATAATGAGGTTACAGATGTAGATGAACCAAGTCGTTGCGAGTAAGGACCTGTTTATGCCCTTTCTTGTGTGTGATCATATGCTTTATATTGCTGGCTAACCCTTTAAGCTTCCCGTGCAAGGTATGTGGCATTGCTATCTACCCCAGCCCTTTGCATAGAAGGAAAGCTTAAGGTAATTAAACTTTTTAAGAATGAAACTCTTACTTTCTGCATTGAACATTCTGATGGATTTGAATGTGACAGGAACTGGAAAATAAACTAGAGTTGATGAACAAACAACAGCCACGGAGCCATGATGAACTTTAACTTGCCTGAATGAGTTTACCACAAACATTCTAGAGGATGCTGATCGCTTGAAAACTCATCTATTCATTTTTGGGTTGGTAGTGAGAAATTTTGAGCGGTATTAGAACAGTGCTCCCGAATTTTTTTCTATTCTGGATCACACCTTGTGTAACATGTCGAATTCATTGTGAAGGTTGGGTCGAGGCATGGGAGCAATCATGACGAAGTCTGGCAAAGTTAAATTAATGATAAATATAGTGACACTTTTATTGAACTAAGCTTGGATCATTAGTACAATAATAGAGAGCATTTATGTTGCCCTAGCAGTGGCTTTTTATTTTTTATTTTGTGCCATGGAAGTGCCAAAATGCATGCAATCATAACACCAAGGGCGACGCAAAGGACAGGACAGCCGTGCCTGAAACTCACAAATCATGGTGTCCGTGATGCACAAGGATGGTTAGGATTTGTGATTCCATGCAACTCCAGCTGTTCTCAGCAAGACCCTATACAGGATTCCACTATTGATCCCTATGATTTTCTTCATTATCATCACTTTCGAGTTTGGTGTCTTTTGTTTATGATACGAGTAAAACCAAAGCACGCATTTCTTTCAACCTCGCATGAGTTATGATCAAATACCATCTCTGGTTTTGGAGATTGACCATCAATGTTAAATTAAATAAAGCATGGTGGGGTAAGGATGACCGTTGAGGTGAGACCAGATGAATAAAAAATCAAAGTAAGAGGCATTGACCCCTTGTGGTTCAAATGGCCAGCAGTTTTTTATGACATCTGCCACCTTCGCTGCCTACAGATTGAGAATTAGATGTTGTGCGGTGCTTGTGCTTGGATTGATGTCCTGTCCCTCTAATCTATGTCTTGTCTCTCTCTATTTTCTTTTGTTTACTTTTCGCAGTGTCCTAGGGCCAGTTTGGTTTATGGGAAATTACACGAAGCTTGTGCTTCGGGTCATTACTAATCAAGCACGAGGGCAATAGGATGTATTGGTTGAGTGATGCCAGTAGAGCCATGAAAAAACAAAAGAAAAGGTAAGTGGCCTAACCCTCTGAATCGTGACTATTCTGAAAGTCAAATGGAATTGGAATAGTAGATCCATTCTTTTTCTTTTGTTTTTCATATCCGTGGATTTCTAGCAAGTGGATTTCTACCCTCCCCTGCCATTTGATTAATTACAAGGAAATGGATGAACGTTTTCTCGTAGAATCAAACTCACTCCCATCTACGGTCATCAGAATCTGCTGATCAAATCACATAAAGGTCTCCTAAACGTAACCCATTCACATATGAACAACTTCATATGTGCCTCACTGTTATGTGGCTTTAGACACAGCACCCATCTCTACTTTCTGTGGTTGGAAATACACATGAACAACTTCACATTCGACGCGCCTCTTGCCGTCTGATTTGTGAATCTGCATGGTTGGTTTACATCCACTCTTGAAGAGTAAATGATTTAATCCAATGAAGGAAAAACTTAAATCGTGAATTGAAAACATCTTAAGTTGGATTGAGCTAGTGTGAGAGAGAGTCCTTTAAAGCAGAAGCTAGCAAGAGGGAGGGGGAAGGTGGCAGAAGCAGCCGATGGTTTTGTACATGTGATAACCAAATTTCTATGGGCGTGACTGTCACCTACCAAAGGGCAAAATCATGCCCTACACCATCGTACAAATCAAACCACATACACCCTTAACAAAAAAGAAGATATTCCTAATCTTGTCTTGCTTCTCAAGCTAGAAATATTATGCTCCTCCCATTTCCTGGTCTCTTCATTTATAAACAAATAATTAAATAATCTTGCCAAACAACCCTTCCAAGAATAAAAATAAAAAAAAAATCCATAAATCCACTTCTTTCTCTATTTGTCATTTCTATATATACATAGAGTTAGTGTGTGCTATTGGCCCATTGGGTATAACACGCAACACAACCACAGAGAGATAAATTCCTAAAACTTCAAGTCCTAAATTTGTTCTCCTCCTCCTGATAAATAAATGACGGCCAGCAACGGTGGTGGAGATGCAGTGACAGCAGCAGCAGGAGTTATGGAGATGAGGCCGAAGACCAAGATCGTCTGTACTCTGGGACCTGCATCAAGATCTGTCCCTATGATCGAAAAACTCTTGAGGGCTGGCATGAACGTCGCTCGCTTCAACTTCTCTCATGGATCTCATGAGTATCATCAAGAAACCCTTGATAATCTCAAGGCCGCCATGGTCAATACTGGCATTCTCTGTGCTGTCATGCTTGACACCAAGGTTTTCTTTTTCCCATCTGGGCTTTTCATTTCTTCTACCTTATTACTTGTTTCTTGTCTGATTCTGCTGTTTTCTATTTATTTTCGAAACTGGTTTTTATTTTTCTGATCTTGTGATTATTTTCATTTCTGATCCCTTTTTTTTTGGGAGTCTGTGTTTAATTGTTTGTTTGATTCTGTGCGAAAAGGTTGTGTATGTCTGTTTCTTCCTTGTTATATCTCTCCTTTTGTACCCTTGCACCATCATTCATATCCTTTCCTTTCTTGTAATTTTGGGTGCCAAAGTTTGGAGCTTTTGGTCCATTTGGATTTGGATTTTGTCTTTTTCTATTCTCAAATCTGTTTTGGTGTTTTTGGTTTTCCCGAATTTGAGTTAAGAGAACATTTTGACCTGTTTATTTCAGTACTGAACCGAAAACATGAAAGAAATATCACACCTGATTTTACTGTGTGTTGATATCTCTTAGTTTTGCTCCAATAAAGCTCTCTTTATACATAGAATAGGGTGTGACTATATATTTCTGACCCATTCTTACACCTTTGGCTCAATAGAAAACTATGGAAGATAGATGCTTTTTATTTTGATCACAGAAATGAACAAACTAAATTACGCCAATTGGGTCTTAACTGAGTATACTTCCTGCGCTACAGCTTTCAAGTACGGACTGAAAAATGACTGAATCATGTCTGTAGCACAGCCTTTTTCATCAGTTACTTTATCTTTTTTTGGCTATGGTGTTTCTCTAAAGTTTGCGGGGCTTGTTCATGTGCTAATTAAATGGTGGAGATCATTTCATATTTTTCTCAACAATATTTGTAGCGAAGGGATATTATTCTGTCAATCATTTTCTCTCTCGGATCTTAAAAGAGTGTGCCATATTTTAGTAGCAAGCAGATTGTGCTTCCTCTGTCAACGCTAGGGTAAAAATTGGTTCAAGATTCATATAATCAACCCCAACTAGTTTGGGACAAGGGCTTTGTTGTTGTTGTTTTGCGAAAAACTTCTTTTAACTATGGAAGTTGTTATTCCATTCTAGTCAACGCCTGACTATCAAAAATAACCCATGGCATATGACTGATAATACTTGGTTTTTTTGGGGTTATATCCTCTATGAAGCTGCTAATTATGCATCACTAATCAATTTCTTGTTTGTGATACGCAATATAAAGTGGAACTTCATAATGCAACTGTTTTTGGCAACTTTGTTCATCCTAAATTATAAGTGGAGGTTAGGCTCTTACTAGTAATTGTCTTTAGTAGTACACCAGTGAAAATCAAATAGAATGAAGCTAAATAGAGCATGAAGCATCATCCATAAAGAGCAAATGTTCTTTTGCATGTAATCAGCCATTCTAAACTCGTTTTCATTATTCAAACTCTTCACATCTAAGAAAGAAATTGGGGGCAGGGGCCAGACAGAATGCTGTTATTAAAGATAGAATACAGGTTTAGTGAAAATGCATCCAAATCCTAAATGAACCAGTGTGGACATATTGCACTAATGGTTTTATATTTTTCTCAAAGATAGTCGAAAACTTTGATTTTATTTTATCAGTAACACTTTGTGCTAACTTACTTATTTATTCATTTGTATGTTCACCTCGTGCTAACTAAAGCTGCTTATCATTTAGCCATTTGTAGGGTCAAGTTTTAGTTCCAAGTCAGGCTCTTTGTTTAAAATTAATAGGTTTAAAAACAGCACTTATTTTGTTCATTTTGTTCACAGGGACCGGAGATTCGTACTGGTTTCCTGAAGGATGGGAAACCCATCCAGCTCAAACTGGGTCAAGAAATCACCATATCTACTGACTATAGCTTAAAGGGTGATGAGAATATGATTTGCATGAGCTATAAAAAGTTGGCCGTGGATGTCAAACCTGGAATGGTAATACTTTGTGCAGATGGCACAATATCATTTACAGCATTATCCTGTGATACAAAAGCTGGTTTGGTTCGATGTCGCTGTGAGAATTCTGCAACTCTTGGTGAGAGAAAAAATGTTAATCTCCCAGGAGTTATAGTGGATCTTCCAACCTTGACAGAGAAGGACAAGGAAGATATATTGGCTTGGGGGGTTCCCAATAAAATTGATATGATTGCTTTATCTTTTGTTCGTAAAGGCTCAGACCTTGTGGAGGTTCGGAAGTTGCTTGGAGAGCATTCTAAGAACATCCTTCTCATGTCCAAGGTATGTTGATTACATTAAGACAGAAGAAAAAAATTTCTACCTGGTTTTATTGGCAGTCAGAACCAGGCATTTACGCTAGCATGTGTACTTTTCACTATTTTGCTTGGTATGAGTATGTATTGTTTGTTAGCCAAACCTTACTAGGAGATAGAATCCATGCGAGCAACTTGTAGAAAAGGTCATCATCTACATTTAAATTTTGAGCTAATGCCTACGAAATAATTGTTCTAAAATTAAACACTTGTCTTTGTTGCTTAGATGGTTGCTTTATGATGTTTTATTGTCATTTTATTTTTCCTTTGAAACTTTTTTGGTAGGTTGAAAATCAAGAAGGAGTGGCAAATTTCGATGATATTTTAGCAAATTCAGATGCATTTATGGTGGCACGCGGTGACCTTGGAATGGAAATCCCAATTGAAAAAATTTTCCTTGCTCAGAAAGTGATGATCTACAAGTGCAACATCCAAGGAAAACCAGTTGTCACTGCAACACAGATGTTGGAGTCCATGATCAAGTCCCCCCGACCAACTAGAGCAGAAGCCACTGATGTTGCCAATGCAGTTCTTGATGGTAGTGACTGTGTGATGCTGAGTGGTGAAACAGCAGCTGGAGCTTATCCAGAACTTGCTGTTCGGACCATGGCCAAAATATGCATAGAAGCTGAAAACACGCTTGATTATGGAGATGTCTTTAAAAGAACTATGGAACACTCACCTGTGCCCATGAGCCCATTGGAGAGTCTGGCCTCATCTGCTGTTAGAACTGCCAATTCAGTAAAAGCATCTCTTATACTGGTTTTAACCAGGGGAGGAAGTACTGCAAAACTGGTGGCTAAATACAGACCGGGCATACCCATTTTGTCCGTGGTTGTCCCAGAGATTCAGACTGATTCCTTTGATTGGTCATGCAGTGATGAAGCTCCTGCAAGGCATAGCCTTATATTCCGTGGGTTGGTGCCGGTTTTATATGCAGGATCTGCTAAAGCCTCAAATGCTGAGACAACAGAAGAAGCTTTGGATTTTTCCCTTCAACATGCCAAGGGGAAGGGACTATGCAGGACTGGGGATCCCGTGGTGGCTCTGCACCGGGTTGGAACTGCATCTGTTATCAAGATTATAACAGTGAAGTGATGACTGGGTACACTGACCTTTTGTTCTACTTTCATTTTGGGGGGGGGGGGGATCTCATGAATATGGACGGAAAGGATGCTTTTAATAATGCTGGCTGGTTTCATTTTTTCCTTTCTTTTTCCTCGGACCTTTTCTTTTCTAGGACTGAAAGAAACTCGATTATTATTTATGCTGTTTTGTTGAGCTCATGGTCTGAAACTTGTATCCTCGAGCTACAATTTGGTTGCTAGAAGTTTTGATCTTATGGAACCCTGTTATTTATTTTGGCCATGGAACCAAATTGTTGTCATGTGATATTGTTTGCATGCGGAATGTCATGAAGTTTGACCTTCAAACATTGAGAGTATGGATCATTCATTCCTGTATGAGTTTATTTCAATCAGGCACACAAATCTTCATTTACTTGAAAACTACTCTCTTTCTGAACCACAAGAGGTGTACTGCCTTTTGGATGGAGATGCTAGCTCCCATACGTGCTAACAATTCTGAATTTCTTAGACATTCTTCAATTTATTTCGTGGTATTGAACTACAAGTTGGCTTCCATCTTGGCAAAATTTATCAAGAGACGCTGGTGTCTGAATACTTCAAGAGTGAGTAAACTGCCAAATCTGTCACGGGATCCGTGACCCGACGAGTGGAAGCTCCTTTCTAGAAATTGGAATTCGGAATAAATTAAAAACTCCATGGTCCGTACATATAGAGATTGCTATAATTCAAACAGAATATTGAACAAGAGGCAATTCACATGGGTTTAACGTATGCTAGCAGGAAAAAGAGGACGGGATCCAGCGTGTAATTGAAGTGGTGGACCATCTCCTTGTCTCGGCCAGATCTTTCCAGCCTGATAATCCACCCCTTTGATTTTTTCATCATGTTCCTGGCAAATCAACTCAGACAATGCTGAAAGCTTGAACTGATACATATTGTATTTAAAAACCTTCATCAAGTCACACCCCTTTTTATTTTAAAGCTCAAAAGAGGAATTGTTTTCTATTTCGTCAAGTTCAACATGATTGGGAAAACCAACACGCCTTGCAGCTTGTAGTTCATGTGACCAAGTCATGGCCTATTTTCAAAAAAGCTTTGGCTCCGTTTGGTTATTTATGCCTTTAGGACGCGGTGCTGCTGAAAAGGATCATATTGATGCTTTTGATACGAAAATGTCAAAAGCACCTGCACGGCTTTTTACACAAACAAAGACTATCTACAAAGAGCCCGTTGTATATCATATGGCTCCCTTCTTATTGATTACAACCATTTTCAAACAAGAAGAAAGAAACTCCACTAGAGCCATTAACAAATAACAGTGCACTTGAGCCATTCATTGACTGGGCTAAAGAAATCAATACCACTATGTCATTCAAGTTAGTCCATTCACTCACCGGGGAAAGAAAACCAACGCTGCTATTGAGCCATTCAAAATAGTTTTCGGAATAATTACACAAGTGAAACAGCAGAAAAATAAAGATTTTCATGAAGGCAAAAAATCTACAAAAACCAGAGAGATTGAAACACAATTTGTTCTTCCGAGATCCAACCTTCAGTAAGATGCTATGTACATAAGCAAAGGCTTCAAGTAACATGGAGAGCAAGAAGCTAATATGGCAACTTAAGAAAATATATTCAATTCTCATCTGTTTGAGAAGTGCTTCCAGGTGCATTCGCTGGAGAGGATGATGCTGCTGAGGATGGATGGTTTCCACCAGATTGCGAACCCGATGAAGATGAAAACAAGCTATTGAAAGGCCATGGAAAGGAAAAACTTCTCCCATTTCCACTTCTTTCTTCACTGTCTCCCTCTTCAACACTAATTCCATGACTAATATTACTTTCACTGTTAGTATTCTCAAACTCCCTCCGATCACTGCTATTTCTAGCTCTCTCAGAATCAAGCTTGGACTCATCAGCAGGCAACTGATGCCTGCAAACTGGACAGGAACTATGAAGCTCCAGCCATGGCAATATACAGCCACTATGAAACTTGTGCTTACATGGCATTTCCCTTGCCTTGGAGCCAATCTCAAAATCATCCAAGCACACTGAACACTGCAAAGGCTCCTTGATGATCACAGTAGGCAATGCTTCAACGGCTTCCTTTTGAGCTGGCAGAGTTCCATATCTATTGGGATCATTATCTGCCAAGTGCTGCAATAACAAATCCAAGCCAGGTCCAATGAAATAATCACCGAATGACCCAACTGGATTTTGATTCTGGTTTTCATCATTGTTTGAATCATAAGAACCCTGAACAATAATATTTTGATTAAAAGGATTGATCAAAATGACACGCTCTCTGTCCCTGTCCCGGTCCCTGTCCCTCTCCCCATCCCTATCTCCTTCTGAGTTCTCAGATTCTGATGCCAAAATTCCAGCACGAATTCCTTGAAGTAATTGCAGTATTGTAGCTGAACTTCTTCTGCTCCTCCTCCTCCTCCTTATGAATGATTCAATTTCATGCTCAAACTCAGTCTCTCCTCCAAGGTTTGCTTCACCATCATCATTGTCATCCTCACCTTCTTCATACTCCATCCTTCTAAGCCTTCTACGGCGACGAGAATTTCCCATCATGCCAAGCAAGATTGGAGCCCAAAGTGAGAGGGCACGATCAGATCCAAATTCAGAATCAGGAACCTGAGTATCCCCTGTGCTACTACTCATTTCTTCAATGAACCCACTTTGGCAAAAAGGGCATTTGATCTCAACTTCCATGACGGGATTCACCATTTGAGAGCACATATAGCACCAGTACCGTGCAGCCATTGCTTCCTCCATTTTTTTTTAATCTCCCTCCTTCACCAATAACCACAACCTTCTCTTAATGTCTCTGCCACAACCAAAGCAATACATCAAATACAAGTAAAGCTATGCACAAGCAAGCAACCAAATCAGTAGCCCATTTTCACAGGACAAATTAAATGAAAAAAAAAAATTTCTTTCAGGGACGCACAGATGTAATACAGAAACACCACCATATGACATTATTCATTCTTAGGATAAAGCTCATGGTTTAGCAAAACCAAAGCACAAATTTCAAGATCTACAAAACACTGGTAATAAAACTGATCTCTGCCAAATGAAAAGTTTGAAAGAACCCATTAAAAAATTTGAAATTAAAAGATAAAGGGTTCATCTTTGAAAACAAAATTGTTGGGACAAGATCCCCACAAAGCAAACAAGTCAAACAAAAAGGAGATTATTAAAGAGATCTCCTTACCAATGAAAAATCAAAGGAAAACTCAGAAATCTCCAACCAACCAAACAAGAAAAACACCAAAATCACACGTGGTCTGTATTCCTCCTCCTCCTCTTCAAGAAGAAATGATAGTTTGTTTTTTTTATGAGCAAAGCTTCTATGAGGGAAAAAAAATAAAATAAAAAAAGGCCGGTAAGAGGGAGGATTTATAAGAAGCCCGCAAATTTACGAGGCAGCACAAGGATCTGGAAAGATCGAGCAGGAAGAAGGAACACAAAATATTATGTACATAGTATTGACCCAACAACATAACGAACTTTCAAAACATGGAACTGGTCGACTTCGACACGCAAACACACAACACATTATATTACATTCATGTATGAATGAGAGAATCAAAGAAAGATTAGCGATTTGTACCCAAAATTAATTCTTTATTGTTGAATGGTAAAATTTGGTGAGGTGAAGAGAAGAATCAATCAATATATGTATTTCGTTTTGACTCTGAGGGGATGAGAGAAGAAAAAAATAAGAGTAAGGAGAAGGAGAAGGAGAAGGAGAAGAGCCACCTTAGATTGTCATTTGCCAATTTGTCATTGCCATTCTCCACAGACCAGGAGAGGACCAGACAATCTCAGTCATTTAATACGGCGCGGTTAATAGCACGATTCATCCTCTTGCTCTTCCAAGCTTATGGATTTGGTCCCTGTACTAATTCTTTTAATGAATTGAATCCTTCTAGCCTGATCCGGTCACATGGACTCAGTCTGATTTTTTATTTTATTTTATTTTATTTTAAAAAAAGAAGACGACTAAATAACTAATATTCAGTGGTGGTGATGACCTTTTCCTTAAGAAAATACATATGAGGTTAAATTGTTAAAATCATTTATACTTGGAATTTTTTTTTCCATTTACATAAATATTCGAGACAGTTTACGCATATCTCGACTAATTTTACAAGTTCTGAAATTAACAATCATATAAATCTCTAGTGACTATCATATTAGCAATCATAAAATTTTTTTTTTTTTTTTTAATTCCAAGCTCATTCCACCTGTACGCCTATTAGATGGTTATACTTCAACTTTTTATGTGAACGAAATGAACTTTCAGCCTTTTATCTTAAATTAAAATTTTAAAATCATATTACACACAGCATTTATTTGTTGGCATAAATTAACTCATTTTAAACACACGCACATGCGCGGACATATGCACTGTCTGTGATCGCTGAAGCCGAGAAAACATTTAAACCAAACTTCTAAATAGATTATCTCCAATCCTGAATGAGAGTTGACGAACCCTCAAATTGATTCCAACTCTGAGTAATGAATTTTTGTATAATGTTAATGAAAACTACGGTCTCCAAAAATTGAACACCTTGAGATGAGCTAACCGATAATAATCCAATAAGATGACGCTGCGAATTTGAACACCCAGATCCTCCTCGCCTATCCGAGTTCGCCTCATGCAAAACGGCACCCCTTACCTCGTGGTAGGCCTAAATCCTTGTCAGACCTTAGGACAACCCCAGTGCCAAATCCATACTCTCCCAGAAACTGCTTCTCAGGAAGCAAATCTGTCTTTGTGCCCCTCACAGAAGAAGCTCAATCTTGTGGTCTTTTGAACTTTGGGATTGGCACCTATCCTCTCGAGAAGAAATGGCTGGAATAACAAGCTGTACAGGTATCACCCCAGCATAAAAATAGCCGCATACCCCAGCTCAAGGGAATTCTTTGAATTTTGAAAAAAATTAGTATGGGGGAATGAATATGAAGCCATAATCTTCCCAAATCTGTATCGCGATTCAAACAGTTTGAGGCTTGCCTGTTGCACCCTCCTCCTGCAAAGGCTAAAACTAGTCAGAACCAACACAAAATAGCATACCAGTAGACTGTTATTTAACAATCCAAGCAGCACAGGATAAGGAATTGAAAACTGGTAGTTCAATCACGAAAACAACTACAAAGGCAAAGCCGACAACTTAAAAACCATCTTCAGCATAAGACCATGAGTTTTGAGTATTGGGATTGGCCACTTCAGAGGATCATAACTGTATAATAACTTTCTTATGTGAAATGAGTTGACCCAACTCAGAAAATGTGTTGCATGAATGACCCGTAAGTAGTGTTAAGCTACAGTATTGCCTATATGACATAGAAAACCCATGAAGCTCTAATTAGTGCGGAAAAAATATTTATTCTTAACACTAGGGCACATGCAGCAGCACAGGCCCACAGCAAGCAAAGCCAGAGCATGAGTTGGCCTATCAAATATACATCATTGCTGTTTAGTAGTATAATAAAACTCTACAAATATCTCCATTTGACCACACCTAAACTTGCATCCATTATAAGCCATCCACCCAATCAACACTTCTGGTGAATAACATATTTGAATCATGTCACTGATGCAAGCAAAATATATACAGAAGGGACAAAATTAAGCAGAATATATAGGTGTGAAAGGGGTCAATGTTGAATCAGCCTAAACATCTGACAGTTAAATAAGGTACCCTGACTTCCCCCAGGCCCTCCCTTGGATTCTACCATCCAGCCGGGAATAGATCGAAGAGGACTATTGACTGGCTTAGACCAGATTTTTTTCCTACTCTAGAGAAGAAACAGGGGAAAATTTGTTGACAAAAGCCTAAACAAGTTTCTCAGAATGTGCAATATACTATAGTTATAAGAACTTGGAATACTAAATACTAAAAAACCTCACCTCCACAAGTCCATTGCGATAGCTAAATGTACATGTAAAATAAAAAAAAAATTACTTCCAAGAGCTCAAATATATATATAAAGCAATTAGAACCATAAATCAAGATGAAACTGACAATGAAATCAGAAAACTCTAGACTTCTGGTTGCTAAGGCAGATGTAGCCTAAATTCTTCTTTCCATAGACAATTTAAGAAGCAAGGCATTCTAAACAGGATTGCAGCCTAACAAACTAAAGGCAGTACACTCCAGCAGAGTATTGCATGACATTTCCCAGACACCAGATTACATTATGTTGTCATCCAGTTAAAAGTTCTGATGCAGATGCCCTCTTCGAAGAAATTTGATAGGATTCTATTAAATTTCTTGCCAAAATTACTACATAATCCTTACGGGCAGTAATTTGACTCTAAGTAAACATAATATAAGATGAACTTCCTCATACTTACATCTGCAGCTTGAAAAGCTCTGCGTATGGTCACCTTCACCTGAGAAGCTTCAGCACTAGAAGTAGATCCATTGTCACAAATGCCATAATTTTGATCCTATAATTAAATAAAAAAACCATGCAAATTCAGATACAATTTTTCATTCCTTACAATGTACAAGACAAAAGGACTATAAGAGTTGAAAAGAAAGAAAGAAAGAAAGAAAGAAAATGGATGTAAAAGCACAAAATTTCAAACAGTAAGAAATTCCAGGACTCTTTCTTTGAGGTGTTACAGTGGGGTTCGGTCATTGGAGTGGTCTAGCTATTTTTCTCATTATTTTTTTGTTCTTCACATAGCTCAGGCCCTGGATCCCTGCTTCCCTTTGGTCAATTTATCTGGAAAGAAAAGGAGTCCTCCCAGGTTAAGCTTTCAATTCACATGGTGGTTCTCAATATGGTTATGATGTCATAGAATGGCTTTGTCTCCAAATAAATATTTTATGTTACATAGCAGTGAGAGGATGCAAAATCATCTTTTTCTACATTGCCCTATATGCATTTCAATAGCCTCTATATGAAACACGCCCTTAGGAGCTTTTAGGAACCTGTGTGACTAGTGAACCCTATTCTTAAGTTCACCTTTCTATTCCCTTGAAGGATGCCTTCTCCATCACGCTGCGATCATTTATTCTCTTCCTCCTAATAACATATTCTTCTTTCGACTAAAAACAATCACACGTGGCAGTAAATACTTTTACATGTGCATTAGAGATGCAGTAGTTTTTGAACTCTATTTTTAATGCTTTCCTAAATTATTCACAACTATACTCAGCCAAGTCACTAATAAATTCAAGACAACATATTAACCCTTCCAAATTTGGATGGAATGGCTATCATAATGCAGAGAAAAGAATAAAAAAGTTACCCTCTCCCTTCCTTCCATCAATGCACTTGCATCCAAAAAAGTGGATTAAAAGAGCCACCGTTTCCTTCCTGCCTTATTCCTCCAGCAATTTCCTCCCTTCCACTTGAACCAAAATCAGGCATAAAATGTCTATGGGCAAGTCATTAAAGTCATAAAAAAGTATTATGCAAGATTAAAAGAAAAACATGACGAAAGAGAGCTTATATAGCAGTTGGAAGTGAAGATATCAAAGCCATCAATGGCAAGTTAAATAAGTAAAGAATGATATACGAATAAGGTATAGCTTACCCCACGGAGACATTTGTTGTCCTGTCCGTCTTCAAAGAGAGATGAGTAATAAGCTGGATCATAAATGGAACCCCCTGAAACAACCTCAGAATCCGAGCACTGTCTAGCTACAGCAGCAGGAGTTGTTGGACTGAGAAAACTACTTCTTAAATCGAAATCAGCTTCTTGAGGAGCCAAACTATCTATATAAGGAACGCCCAATCTGTAGATCTGAATCCATAACAATGAGGATGACAACCTCACTATAAAACCAATGATTTGCATTGCCAAAGTGAGTTTCACTGAAAAGACGAAGAACATCCCACGGTCGTCTGAGGAAATGTCCCTGCATACATAACGCACAAACAGATAATGCTTTCAATTAATACACATGTTACAAAAGGAATAATCTCCACCATGCAGTCCTTAATTAAGTATAATAATCCTAAAATAGAAAACCATAAAAAGAAAAAAGAAAAGAAAAGAAAAGAAAAGAAAATTAAGTAGATGTTGCACAGTTCCTTGTTAGATCGCCATTATTGTTGGGCAATCAGCCTCAAAGGAAGAAACGGATAGGGGGTTGATCCCCTTGAAGTAACTGAGAAGATAGTTATGAACAGGAATGCGCGCGCGCGTGTGTGTCAGCAACAGAGTACTAATTTGTAAGGGGGAAAAATGGAAAAGAAATGATGTAATGGCCAAGCTGCTTGTTTAAACACCAGGTGAAGTAAAACTAGAGTAGAATAGAAAAGTGAGGTGAGAAAGGAAAGGAGGTACCAGATGGGGCGAGAGAAGAGGATGAACCAGGCAATGTCGAGGAGAAGAGAGGAAAAAAGGAGGACAGCGTAGGTGCGTCCAAGGCGCTGACTGCTGCTCTCAATGGCAACGAGGGCGAACAAAGAGATAGCCAAATTAATGAGCAAGACGCCGTTGTACAAAGCTCCAAGGGATCCAATCAAGGAGCAACCAATCTACATACATAATAAATTAATCAGTAAATTGGGATTGAAATAAATAAGAAGAAGAAAGATTTAGAGGAGAGAAAATGATAATGAGTTGTTGTTTTATTTTTTTGTAAGTTATAATTATTGGAATAAGAAATACCTGAATGTAAATGAGAATTAGGGCCAAATGTTGGAGAGAGTCGTAATCGCGAAGCCAACTCTGAAACCAGTGTTTGAAGAGATGAGCGGCAGTACAACATCCGCCGCCGCCGCCGCCGCCGCTACAAAACAACATCTCTGTCTCGTCCTCTCATACAAAATAGAAAATGATTTGATAATAGATATCAAATTGATGAATCGCAACAAGAAGAAGAAGGGGAAGGAGAAAAGGCGCCTTAGCCTTAAGCTTCATGGGCATCTATCTATATTCTTCTTCCTTTGCTTTTTTTTTTTTTTTTTTTTTTAAATTTCGTCTTCTTTTTCGCTTTTCCTTTTCTTGCTCTTCCTTTCTTTGGATCTATCTATCTATGCATGTATGTTACAGTTACTAACATCCCCTCCTGATCTTGCATAACAGCAAAACAAAGACAATAAATTGTTATTATAATTATAATCTTCACTCTTCAGGTTAGCTGTGTTGTGGCGGAATGGGCTTGGGTTGGGCTTTCTCCTATTATTGGGCTTCATGCTTTGTCAGTCGCTACTGACCCACCCACCCCATCCATCCATCGTCTCATTTTTACGAGTGCGACCGCGTCACAGAGGCTGGAGGATCGACAGAGAGAGAGCGCAGGCAGACAGCTTAAGGTTTGATCGAAAGAGAAAGAAGAGGGATGGGTGAGGAAGGAGATAATAGTAATAATAGTAGTAGCAGTAGTAGTAATAGTAGCAGCTGGGAAGTAATGGAGGATCTGCAGCGAACTGTCAAGGAATCTAAGGATTCTGCAATTCGCTCCGCTCTTTCCTTCCAACAATCCTCTTCTTCCCATCTTCGCTCCTTTCAGGCAATTCCTTCTTTTATTTACAAACCATTATCATATATTCTAATCTACGTTTATCCTCCCTTTTCTTTTCTTTTTTTAACTACATTAATTAATTAATCACTTCCGATTATTCGTCTTCCTAAATAAAGAAAATAATTCCCATCATATGCTTAGTAGATTGATGATTGACATTGCTTTGCAGGACCATGTACCAGAAGCCATTTCAAAGTTCAACTCTTACGAAAATACTTTCTTCTCCAAAGTTAAAGGTTCCCTCTTCTTTTTTGTTCATAATGACACTTTATTTAGCACAACAAACACTATCTCTCTTAAATCAATATGCTTTCTACTTAATTTTGTTATTCTCAGAGGAGTTGCTCACTGCCAAGGACCACCCAGCTGCTGCCATTGGACTTACTCTCACTGCCGGACTCTTCCTCATGCGAGGTCTCCTCTTCTTTTCCACTCCTCTACCTATCCTACTCAATCTTGTTTCTCCTTTTTTTTCATAATAACTAGTAGGCAGAGTTTAATGTATGTCTTCCTTTCTTTTAGCTCTCTCTACCTTCTTTTAATACCTTTTAGAATCCTAAATATACTGTAACCTGAATCACATCCATTCCTTTTTTATTTTTCCATCTTCTTGCAGCCCCTCAAAATATTTTTACCAAAGAAAATGATGATCTTGTGTCTTTGTCCCATAATCTCCCACTACTATATAATATATAGATCATCCTATGTGCCAAAATCAGGCATGGTCCTAGTGGAAGCCATTTCACATCCTGGGCTTCATTCTATATTAGAAACTGCATAATCTAAGTGTTGATTTCACCCAACTCTTTGATAATAAAAAGATTTTTTTTTTTTTGGAAAAAAAAAAAGCTTATAGCAATTTATTCATTTAACTTAAGGAGACATATATATAGCTCATTCAAGACTGGTTCGTACACTTCAATTCAAACTATCCTATTACTGCCACAAAAATTATAGTGCTTGATTTTGCTTCCGCTTGATCATCCTTTACAATCATATAATATAAAGCATTTATTTTGTTCCCTACTGGCTACTGCACCATAATATGAGCTGACATTTGAGGAGTTTTGTGCAGGGCCAAGAAGGTTTTTGTTTCGGAATACATTGGGTCGGTTTCAAAGTGAGGAGGTATTTACCCCCTTCATTTTAACTTGGTTACCATGTAAAATAAAAACCCTGAGATCCTAGGTTATGTATTCCAATTAAAACTTGAAGGTTGCTTCTCATGTCTCGGATATGTTGTCATCTGTCTGTACATGTGCAGGCACAATTTCTAAGAGCAGAGAAGAATGTAAAAGAATTCAGCTTTTCTGTTGATTTAATGAAGAAGGAAAGCAGAAAACTGCTTGAAAGGGCATCTCTTGCTGAAAAAGAAATGAAAAATGGCCACACTGAGCTCCTGTAATGTGACTTTGTGATCTCTTATATGCTGCCATAGTTTCATTAGTTATCTCAGGTTTGTTTATTCAATGCTTATATCTGTAGGGATACTGGGATTCAAATTCAGCGTCTTGCTAAATCAGTTTACAAGGTTGAAACCAAAACTGCAGGTCTGGATGCCAAAGACTTTCTCATTTTTCTTTGTTATGTCATAGAGTTGAGAACTTTGACCAGTCCTTGGGGCATTCTTTTCAGTTTTATAAGTGATGGGTTTGTGTTCGGTAATGAGATTTTTCCACTGAATTGTCATGGTGAAAGATAGGAAAAATCTCCTATGGTCATGACCTGTTGGCTGTCAGAGATTAGCTATATTTAAAATGATAGCAAGAAAACCTTGATTTTTCAAGTTGAAGCATGGGGCACTCATGACCTTCATGAGTTGCTTGTTATCCATCAAGCATCAACCAATTAGCGAAGATTAAGTCATCAAGTCCAATATTCATCCCATTTTAAAAAATTTCGTTATGTTTGATTCCAGTTTTTGTGATTTTGCATTAGATTTGATGGATGGACTACGAGAAATTCCTGGCAGGGATGCTTTGAAACTTCGAGCTGAGGCAAGTCTTGACAATTCTCATTTGATAATTCTATCTTTTGATGGTGTTTGTATGTTCACCTGATTGATAACCATGTTGAAGGTTCTCTATCTTATACTTGATTAGGTTGCTTCTATGACCTCCCTTTTGAAGCAGCAAAGGGCTGTACTTGACAAGCGGATCATGAAGATTTCAGAACTAGGAATTCCTGTTTGATAGCTTAGAATGATGCTGAGGTTGAAAATTCTCGACTCCTGGATTTTGCTTATTTCCCTCTTTTCCTTATGCTCCTGCTGTTCTCAAATTTTATAATGCAACATAATGTGTTTGTGATGTAATGTGTTTGTGATGTAGAAGAGAAGGTGGGCTTTGTATTCCAGCATTCAAACCCCCTTACTCCTGCTCACAACTTGAACAGCCACAAATCCAACTTATGGTTTTTTTTCGTTCTGCAATGTCAAATACCAAACATTTGTTTTACCTGGAGATTCTCAAATTCCATTTTATTTCCTGTTATTCAGTTCTCATATCTGCACATAATATGGTTAGTCATTCATTCATGGATTGACACATCTGCTGGTAAAATATTTAGTAAAATGATCAGGTATAAGACAATGCAGAACTCGGATATCTAACATAATGTGATGTAACCTGCTGTGAATCACAATTTACATTCAATTCCCGGAAATATTTTTTTCATTTTTGAGCAAAATTTTCTAAGCCTAGTATGAAAGCTCCGAACTCTATTTTCTCATCTGCGTGAATAATTCTGGAGGTTTTCCAGTTCCTCCCAGATTACCGCTGAAAGAAGAGAAACCACCAATTCCTTGTTGGCTGCCTCCTTCATTACCAGAAAAAGCTGAAAAACCACCAGCACCTTGTTGGCTCCCAAAAGCCCCAAATCCACTACCCGTGCAAATTTGCATTACAAATCAGCAAAGGCATCGAATGCATTAAACAAAAAATAAGGAAAATAGAATATTAGCCAATAATGCTACCTGTGGTAGCAAATCCACCTCCACCTGAAGCCGCACCACCAAATCCAACACCAGAAGCCACACTATCAAATCCACTACATGCAGCCGCACCAGCAAACCCTGCACCAGAAGATCCCAAAGCAGCAAGCCCACCACTTATAGAAGCAACACCAGCAAACCCGCCAGCAGTTGCAGCACTTGCAAAGCCACCTGTTGAACTACTAGTAGCAATGCCACCACCAAAATTACTGGTAGAACCAAAACCATTTCCAGGTAAACCAGCTCCAAACTGTCTCTACTGCCCAAAAGTGCCAAGAACTGATCCCAGTGCTTGTTGTCCTGGGCCAATCTGTGCTGGCTGGCCAAACTGGCTTTGAGCAGGAGCTTGAGCAACTGCGCCTGTAGCAAAGCCACCAGAGAATGCACCCATATCTGTTGGTGGAGACGGTTGTGAAGGCTGTGGAGATTGAAAGTTGAAAGATGCAGGTCGAAAAAGCCACCAGAGAATGCACCCATATCTTTTGGAAAGCTTGACTTTTTCCAGCAGGGGGTTGAGGCTCTGTTTTAAGCGATTCTGACACTGAAGGGGTAGGAGTGGGGTTAAAATTAGGTGCGGTTTTGCCCATAAGAGGCTGATTCTTCTTTTTTAAGGGACTCTGATGTCAAATGTGAAGGAGTTGGATGTCTAGAAGGTGGAGTTTTTTCCTAGAGGGGGCTGCAGCTCCTTAGAAGTCTCTGAGGTTAGAGATGGAGTATATGAGGGTAACACTGTCTTGGGGGCCTGAGAAGATAATGGACTGGAAGAAGGTAAAACAGGGGAGAAAGAAACTGATGACAGGGATGTTGAAGCTGTGCTTGATGGCATTGTGCCTGACGAGATCAGTGTAGATACTGATGATGGGATGTTTGCTGATATATTGATCATTGTAGATGAGGAAACTGAAAGCGATATTGAGACTGCTGGAGAAGATGAAGCTTTTTCACTAGGCTGACTTGTGCTAGTTGCAACATTGATATGAGGAACTTTTCCAGGTAGGGCGGGAGCAACAGGAGTAGCACCTACAGAAGAGCATGGAGGCTCATGATTTTTACTAGCAGATTTAAAAAATGAACCTTTGGTGTTTGCTGGTCCATGCTTCAAACTTTCAATTGCTGACTTTGCGAGCGCAGTACTGTAAGTGGAAACAAAAATCTCTTTTGGCTTCTTTGGAAACAACGATGTCTGTGTTGGTGACACTGTTGAGACAGCAGATTTTTTATTTAGGTTAGTTTCATTTTGCTGAATAGACTTGGTCTCATTGATCAAAACAGATTTGGGCTCCTCAATATGAGAAAACATACTCTTTGATTTATCAGCATTCATATTGTAAGTTTCCCTGGTATGTTTGTCTCCTGCTAGCAATACTAGCGATGAGGAAACCGATAAGGTCATTGCATTGTTACTTTGCAATGTAGGAGACCTCAATGCCAGAGGCTGTGATGGCAACAGAGGACCAGTTGCCCATTTAAATGCAGAAGGTGGTTTTATCTCGACTGCCTGTTTGGTGAATCCATACTGCAAGCCTGCTTAAACATGGAAAAAGCCATCATCAGTTGTTTTTTCTTCATATGCATATAGATAATAAGCAAACATGCCTGAAGTGCTCTTTCATCTAAACTTAGTAATAGCTCACCTTTGCTTTCAGATGGCTGCAAGAAAGATGATGGGAATGTCCGGTTTTCTTGGTGAACTGCTGATCTGTCCACCAAGCTAGAGCTAACATGTTGACTATCCTTCAACAAGGATGACCTATTCACACTTTTCTTCTGACTTTCTTGCAAAAGCACCCTTTTTACAGTAGTGTTTGTAGGCTCAAAACTAGCTCGGGTCATAATTAACATGCATGTTAGTGTTTCCAAAAAATCTATCAGCTCACAGGATGAGATGAGATACTTGGAAGTTAATTTAATAAAAGCATAACTCGAAGTTGTAAGAAAATAGTTAATAAAAGCATAATCAAGTTGTAAGAAAATAGTAACAGGAATTTGCGGTTATCTTTCAAGTTAAAAATGCTTCTGCTAATTTAGAGGCCCATATATTTTAGTAAAATCTTATGAACACTGAAACCGAACTGCACTACTGAATGGATTCTAAACTTGTCTATGAAGATTCAATCATCATTTATTTTTATCTTCAAGTTTTGTATTAAATCTTAGTGGTGTACGGCTTCATCTCCTGACTTGTTTACCTCAGTGAAGTAATTTGTTTGTTTTAAACATAAGAAGTTGCATCGTCAAAAAGTCTAGGGGAAAGAGAGCAAGTGAAATCCACAGCACAAGCAACAAAGCAGAATAATCTGAGCGAAGCTCTATTCATATTTCTAATTGAACAGTTTAGTAGATTAATTCCATGCCTGTTACAAGAATTTGGCTATCTGCAAAAGCAAACTAGCTTCAGTGAATTGAGTATCACTAGAGGACTAACTCAAGACAGCTAAATTTCAATTCCAACTAGTTGGGTTGGCAAGTAAATAACACTAGAGGGGCACTAGAGGGGAGAGCATCAAGATTGATAAAAGTGGCTTGAAAAACAATTAACTGATCCAGTGAGTCCCTCCTCCTCCTTGAAGTTTCTGAATCACAACTCTTCATAGCACTTGCTCGGTGTCTCCTAGACTTACCTTTGGTGGCAGTAGAACCAGGAGAAAGTAAAAGTTTCTTCAATGATGAGGTATCACTAACTTCCGTTGCATCTGGTGAGCTAAAAGAGGCGTCATAGGGAATCCCAATTGTTTCAAAAAGCTCCTTCTTTACTTCCTTTTGAGAGACTTTCAGAAAGTTGTTCAGCAGCTGCAAACTGTGAACTCATTGTGTTTTGTAAACTACGCAAGGACTGGAAGTGTCTACCTTTCTGGGTTAGGTAACAATACATTGGTGAAAAGCAACAAGCGATGGAGTGCATAGTACTAACCGTCATATACAAGCTAAACATCTAATGTCAACTATACCTTGAAGGCACTTGTCTACTCTGCAAAGCTATCCGATCTGAGTGAGATCCATCATTTCCACCAAAACTCCGAAGTTCAAGGGTATTGAAGTGTCTCTCCACTTGAATCAACTGATTGGTCAACTCCTGGAAAAGGGATTAAGGTTTAGCACTGTCAGGAGGGATAATCTCACAAGTAAACAGTAACTAACGACCAACCTGATTTAGTTTTAGTATACACCGCCGCTTCAACTCAAGTTCAGAACTCAACTTCTGGCGATTCCAGAGTTCCCAACTTTGGCGATCGGAAGCTTGCTTAACAATACCATCTAAATGTATTCTTCTAGCCAAAACTGAAAATCAGATGAACAATCAAATGGCAACTCAAAACAAGACACAAACCAAATATCAAAATTGGATGAGATTGTACCAGACCACTTTCATCATATTCCTGGAATAGTATTTCCTACCAGATTGTTGTAATTTATTGTTGTGTCATTGAAATGATATTTATATCAATATGACATGTACACTTCTGCATCTCAGTTACTGAAAGTTTCCATATTAAGACATTTTTCAAGTTCTTCAATTCAAGAAAATGAATATACTGCTAGTAATAACAAGACATTTCCAAAACTGAAGAATACCTTGCACAGTTTTATATAGAACATGTTGGATCTCTCCAAGCCGCTCATCCATCATGTTCTGCAATGAACATTAAGACATCAATGAAACACTTCAAGCAAACTACAAACATCATGACACACCTTATACAGCATACAGAAATGTGCTTGCTTACAGACATGCAGATCTGAATAGACTGTTACCATGGAAAATCATATTTCACATCCGAGTTAAAATGCCATAGTTTCGTAGATGGTCAGCTCCGAAGGGGCTCACTCAAAAGGTACCCCTACTACAACTTTCTTCTCTTATGATTCATAAAAAACAAGTTGTTTGAACTGTAGGAGGATAGTCCTGTAGGTGTTTAGCCTTCTTTATTTTGCTGTGATACTATTCCTATGAGATGAAAAGACCACAAAGCTTTCTCCCATCCCAATCTCGCTTTACAGTTACAAACTTGAAGGATTAAAGAGCCTGTTACTCTATTCTAAGAAGGGATAATTTTGGAGTGAATATAGCAACTAACAGAACAAGAAGTCAAAGCTACAGTTGATAATCATACATGATAGCTGAACCAAGAAATAACAATGAGCCATTACAATGAAATATCACCTTCAACATTCTGCAATTTTCAGAGAGAGTTCCCATGCCCTCCTCCAAAGCTTCAACTGAGCTTCTCAGAAATACAGTGCAGGCATCCCTGAAACCACCTGGTTCATCAATGCATTCCAGAAGCATATCCAATTCTTCGGCCATATCTTTAATCTGGAGCAGAAGATTTTCTAAAAGGACAATACAGGGCAAATACACTGCACTTGGGAAAACTAGAAACACCTCATCCCCATTCCCCAAAAGAAATAGATAAAGAAACAACCAAGATCCCAAAGGAAAAACTTGGACACACATAGACACAGTTATGTGGGCATACAAGTACATATGTGGTAACAAGCCAATCATGTAAAATGTAAACATATGAGAAACTTAGATATGCTGGCTTATAATGCTGGTACATGCTTGTGAGATTTACATAAGACTAAAGTTTTACTTGATTAACAGGATAGAAATTAAAATTTAAGAATCTCCATAGATTCTATCTTGCAATGCTGCCTCTCAGTTTTTGCTAGGCTATAGAGTTAGATTAGGATTTTGTCCATAGCATTCAGCATAAGGAAAAATATACATACACTACCAAATTGTTTTGATTAGTATGGCTCTGAACTCCTCAGGGATTAATTTTTGTAGTCATCTTTTAACAACTTGGGTCTATGGTTTGGAGACATTGCTGAGAAAAAATTATCGTGAGATGATAACAGTGAACTTTGAAATGCAGGTAATGCCTCAGTTTTACCTGGCACAATCAAACCTCTCTGTTCTGCATCAAGAGGTGGGCTACAGGTTGATTCACCAGCAGTATCCTTCACGAGAAAAGGTTTACCACCAAGGTCACCAGGAACATTTGCAGCACCAACATGAACATTAGTACTTCCCTTCTTTCTTTCTCTCTTTCTTTCTTGAGGATACGTCATTTTAATTCTTAAAACTATATAAATCACTCTCATCCCAACCTATATATTTTATCATTTTGGTCCGAAAACTCTTAATCAAGTCCTTCGATTAATCAACTCTTAATCAACTTTTCTATCACATTTTATTAAAAAAGATTCTTAAGTATTCATATGAGATGGAAAATATTAATATTAATCAACAAAAGGACCCCAATTGAGAGATGTGCAAAATATTTGGGACCTAATTGATAACCTTTATAGGATTGGGATGTAATTGAGAATAGGGACTAAGTTGAAGTTTTCCCTTCTTTCTTGAATCATTAATCCTCTATCTATGTTGCAATTCATGAAAACCCAGCTCTGGCATTTTTTAGTTTTACCCCTGGTGTTACCGCGTGCAGTTTTTTGTGGCGGAGGTCTTGCTGTAAATCTGCTGGCATGATCTTCAAGATTCAGCAAAAGCTGTGAAGCTTTTGCTTGTATAATGTTGCATTTACCAAGATATTGATTTCCGAATCCTCATCAGACTTTCGTGCACATTAATCACTCTTATCCCCTCAACCCAAGATTTGACACGATGGATGACACATGATGATATATCAGAAATTTGCAACCAGTATCAGTCCAAAACATTTTAAGCATTTCCTGGGGACAGAAATTGACAAGGTCGATACACCAGAGTACAGGCACTTACTGTTTGCAAGCTGCACTGCAAATCTCATGATCAGTTGGATTTGTAGTAATGGTCAATTTTACAAGAGACTAAGCCTTAAAGTAAACAAACCACGCTCCAATACTTATCTTCTTTTATAATTAATATCGAAGTTCAAGATACATAGGATGCTGTGTATGCATTAACAACAACTCCTAATTACAACTCACTCAATGCCTGAGCAGAAAAAAGATCGCCCTTGGACATCTCTTCATTTCCTCTCTTTATAGTAATTAACTCTGTTACAGGTCTGAAACCACACACATATATCCCTATTTCAAAAGGATTCCGTCTTTGGGCGGGTGAAAATCTTTTGTTCACCTCAGCCGAGCTTTCAACAAAAGAAGAAACTGTTAGGAAATTCCAGAAATCAACATGGCAGCCAACAGCCAGTTGTGTCCATACATAACAGAAACAAACACAACACCCCTTACACTTAGCTCAAGTTGCTATGCTAGAGGTTATCTAATTATGCATACCAGTAGATGCACTCTGCAGACCGAGGAGACCCCTTGATGTAGAGGTTGATTCTTCCTCCAGTAAAGCAAATTAAAGCCCAACAACGCCACGAAAGTCAGGCAAAAACTGATATGTATGGGGGCATTTTCAAAAGAACCCCGCCATGCATGTCACGTTTAAAACACCATATATACTAGTAACACTAAACAAGGACATACTATATAGTAACTAACAGGACAGGCAAAAGGTACTTAAAGGGAAGTTTAGTTAAAGGTAAAAGCTAGGGTTTAATTTGAATGCTTGAAATTGTGATTTTGGTTTGCTCTTATTAGATTAAGGTGTGGGATTGGGAAGTTAGAACTGCCTTCCGGTGTAGGTTTGGCCAAAAGCCCAGTTGGATGGAGCCACGTTGTTGGAAACCACCGTTCGTCCATCACTGGTTGTGACCTTGAAAGAGAGGGCTTGATTATTCAGATAGGTGTTGCTCTGCCAGTTCTGGCCCCAGTTCCTGGACATTGCCTGCCAATTGCTTTTAGTCCCTTTTATGGAGACCGCGACTACATCACCAGCTCCTCCCACATTTGTTATCAGCACCAGATTAAAGTAGGAGTGCCCATTAATCGTGAATCTGATGCCACCACTCTTTCTGCAAGCAACCCTGCGTATATTTAGCCAAACGACAAACAAAGACAACAACTGATGTTAATTATAGCCTGTACAACCATATCAAAAGCATGGAAACAGATCATATGAATATTATCTGTTGAGTAAAATAGGGTGTAGACCTTCTGTACTGGACAGGCACTATTCCAGCTTTATACTGGGCGATCTTTTGGAAAACAGGCTGAGAAAGATCAAAGTGTTGCTGGGGAGGGTTACACCACCCTCCGTCATTATTAGGAAGAGCATTGTTTGGTGGGCAAAAATTAGTGGCTGTGACAGTAATGGACCCTCGTAAGCACCAAATATTGTCATTTACACACTTAATCTCATAGCAAGCTCCACAGCTCAAGCCATTGTTGAAGAGAGCGGTACTCAGTGCAGCTGTGTTTGTCCCATACCCCTGGCTATAGAGATTCCCATATCCACAAGCACCACCTGCAGAAGCAACCAATCATATACGATGAGAAAAGTTAAATAGCGGGGGCCAGATTTAAGAGCAAACAAGAAATTAAAATGTATTTTATTATTATTTTTTTTTTGGTTGAAGTATTTTATTATTTTTCCTTCTTAATTTCTTACCCATTGTTCCAGATGCATCACCTCCTCCATAGAATGTTGCATGGGCACCAGTCCACCCAGTGCCATAACCCTTGACAATCTTTAACATTGTAAGAAGAATCACTATGGTGTATCCAAGGCATTCCATTTTCCTTCCACAAAGGAAAACCAAGATAATGGTTAGTTAGAAATCAAGAAAACATTTTGAGACATAGCATTAATTGAGTTGACAATAAACAAGAGAGGTTAAAAGACAAATATTGGAGGGGGCCGGGACATAAATGATCAGAGTTTGGCCTTACAATGGCTTGATCAAGATTGAAACAGCAGCGGGCAGCGGGTAGCACGAGTGAGGAAACTATAGAGGATGTGATGGGAGGAAGTGAAGCAATTGAGTTGTTTATATAGACAAGAATGCAACTCGAGGAAGTGGATTGTTATAATATTGTATCAGTATATGGGCAAATTAATTAAGAATAAAAAATTGAAACTTGAGAGAAAAGTATGCTAACAGAAACTGAAAACTGTTGCATATTAAAAAGATTTCTTTTTCTTTTTCAATGTCCTCTTCCTTCTAGGCTTGCCTAGTGGTGCAATCAATGAGCTTTTTGACCTCCATTCTTTCAAAACCAAGATACCTTGGGAATACTCTTAAAGAGTGGTCTCGACTCCAAGTGTATGCAGTAGGCAGAATGTGTGAACTTCAACTTGCCCTGCCTGCAGCATTTTAAATTTAAACAGCTTTGAGACTATACTTGAGACAATAACATCACTCCAAACGTTAACTTGTACCAGAAACTCCTGCGTGTTGAAATTAATCGAATCCAAGCAAAGTAAAGAGAGATTGTGATTATATGGCAAATACAAAACAACAGAGAATTATCCTTCTTTAGAAATTGCCAAATCTCTTGACAGCAAAATTATTCCAGTTTGATCAGTTGTTTCGCTTTCGTTGCAGTATCGGTACGTAGCATATTCCAATCTGATCAGCCTACTAGCCTAAGAATACAAGTATCTAGTTAAGAACAAGAGATCTCAGGATAGAATTTAAAGTTTTGTGACATTAAATTTTAATTGACAATAAATTGTGGGGCACTTGTGATTAGTAATTAATTGTCAGCTTAATTTTACGTACTCTATATATACGTGACAGTGAATCGTTTAGTGATTATAGCTAGATTCTGGAATGAGATTCAATTTAGTCGAGGACCAAATTAAGACAACAAGAACCGGACAGCACTTAGTCTGACAGATGAGAGATTAAGTCTTAATTGTCCTATGCTATTCTTCTAAGATTCTGTCTCTAAGAGGAAGAGGCTGAAATTCCAAGCTTTCCCTTTCCCGTGATCTCCACCATTGTATCCATCTTAAAGCAAACTCGTGTCCTCTGCTTTTTGGAGCTGCTGTTAGTGACAGAATATTAGCACGAAAGCTGGTACGAGTAGCTCAACCCCTACTCTTCGTCATCAACTAACCATTTGTGCAAATTAAGGGTTGCTAATATTAGTCGTCGTATGTTTTAATTTTCTCCTCCAACTAGACTAAGCACATGGGCAACGGGTGCTAGCTAAGGATAATTCTCTTTGACTTGTTAACTATCATCTTGAATTCTTGATTGATGGTTCTTGGAAGCTGTAAACAGAAAAATGAAAAAGAAATAGTTTTACTTTTGCCCTACTGTTGGGAAATCCACCACTGACTTTTGGCAGCATTTCTATGACAAAGAATCTGATGCGTGGTTTTTATATCCAAGGATATTAGTAGAAAAACTTGACCATCTAAATTTCAGGATCTTATTATATTATTTTGGATTACATGGAAGTGGTTTGCATGTGCAGGCAAACCTTAAAAAATTACTAGTAGTCTGATATCTTTTATCACTACCTAGCTCACAACTTTCGATCCTTTTTGTGACCTTTTCTTTATTTTTATTTTTTTCTTTGTTCTTCTCTTTGTTAAGCATTCTTAGCTGTAACCACATGTATAGGCTGTAATAAACTTTACACCTTGTGATCAGAACCAACCGAGGGCACGAATGAACATGATGATGATGATGATGACGATGCAGGATGGGAACTTATCCTTAAAGTGCATACATTTATATGTGTATAAATCTTGTTCGCGAAGCAGATAATGGAAAGCTTGGTTTCCATACCGTATGGATATATTTTAGTAGCCGTGAGAAAAATAATAAAGAGAAAGCTGTAAAGTGCGATGATATAATTAGGGGCTGATGCGCATGCTTAACTATCGGTAACTGATGATTAATTAGCTATTCATGTTTCCACGGTGATGCAGGTTGCTCTCTGCAGTCTTCTCAAGGAAATATACACACACACACACACATATGGATCGATCCGATGAAGAACATTGCACATGTTACATCTACGTACCTTCTCTTTATCTTTTAAACCAGCCCTTCGGAGCTCCTAAAAGAAGTAATGAAATTGATATCCTTGTAAAAATCCCACATGGATTGGAATCTCCTCATCAACTGCCATAACTTGTACGCAATCTTTAATCAAGCATAGCAGCATATATGCAGCTTCTTCCTTTATGTATGGTAAAGCGAGCAAAAGTTTCTTCTGTGTCAGGCAAGCCTCAGCTGCTATGTGGAGATTCATTATTCCACGCCGCGAAAGCTGAAGGAAAAAGATGTCATTAGCAATAAGCATGCGATTGCCATTAATTTTAGACATGTGCGAGGCTCATCATCTGATCATTAATTCTACTAAGTCAAAATAAAGGTCCTAGATTATACTTAACTAGTAGTAAATTATTCTTTGAAAAATATTAATTAGGAGATAAATATTGCTATGTACGTACGTAATTAATTAGAGTCAAAGACGGGTACATTTCTCCATTAATTTGCACAACGCTTGGGATACCTGGATCAATAAGGTTAAAAACAAGTATCTCAACATGGGACAGTACTTAACGTATATCACAATTCTTGGCACCCTACAGTCATCTGTGTATGTATGTGTGTGTATATATATATATGTAGTTACCAGCAATGTTTACCCAAGTAGAAACCAACCGGCCATAAACAAACATTTACTGATGCTTGTTGTCATTAAAAATGCCGATAAATCCTGCGGGCAGCAGCAAACAAGCAGAATAGGCCAAAACTACAGCAGAAACCAAAGAAATTAATATTACAATTGTGTCTGTGAAGTTTGGAAGTCATATACTAGCTGTTAATTTACAGGTTTCTATATGAATTAGGTCACCTCAAGTTGGTTCTGAAGTGTTGACCAGTACTTACTAAAATAAGAGACCATATATAAATTAACCATCTAGGTGGTGGCCCAGTGGTAAGAGCTTGG
>Ga0307515_10002922_pt1 | contig 36255 bp, 28 predicted proteins | sample 17_EM_MG_FD_194513 | JGI IMG/M metagenome (GOLD analysis project Ga0307515, IMG submission 194513) | Populus trichocarpa ectomycorrhiza microbial communities from riparian zone in the Pacific Northwest, United States - 17_EM | ecosystem: Host-associated > Plants > Roots > Unclassified | place... | reverse complement strand
AAAGAAGTTGGGAAAGAAGAATGCCGGGGCCAGAAGAAGCTGGGACACCGACGGTGACGGCACCGAATACGCCGGGGACACCGGGAGGGCCACTTTTTACTGGGCTGAGGGTGGACTCACTGTCCTATTCAGATAGGAAAATAATGCCAAAATGCAAGTGCTTGCCTGTCACTGCTCCAAATTGGGGTCAACCCCACACGTGCTTCCTTGATATTCCTGCTCCTGACGTTTCTCTAACTCGCAAGGTAAAACCTCTCTATGATCATCTCTCTCTTTTTTATTACTTGTTTTTGGACTCCCATGAATGCCACTAGCTGCCATGCAAGCACACACGCCACCCCCCTTCACATCACCATTCACCATGGTGTTAATTCTAATCATGCGTGTCTTTCATATAATAATTTCTATTGTTATTGATTTTTATTAAAAAAAAACTCATAGAATTAATATAAAACTATTTTTACACTTTGTTTACTTACATTTCAGTTAATTATAATTTAGATTCTTTGGGACTTGTTAATATTTTTATTTTAGAAATATGATTTGCACCGTAGCTGTAGTGGCACTGCGATCTTCAAAATAGTTTTTATGACTTGAAAATACATAAAAAAAAATTTAATTTAATTTAATTTTTAATATCAATATATTAAAACCATAAAAATATACTAAAAACATATCAATTTAATATTTGTTCAAATCATTTTTTTTCCTTCAAAAAGTGCATGTAAGCATGAGAGAAGCCGTGACAAACACAGCTTAGACGGATACGTTGAATATTCAACGCTGCAGTTATTATTATTGCTTGCAATGTTGACTTCGTTGTTTGCCGTTATCCTCCCGAGTTTTAGTGAAATTTCGGGCGGTGAGAGATTTTATTTTTATACACGGCCGTGACATTGCATTTTGTTTTACCGAAGGTTTTTGATTATATGTACAAGATAATGTTTGTTTCAGTATTTAAAAGTATTTTTAAAAAATATTAAATTTTATTTATTTAATTTTTTGTTTTAAATTAATATTTTTAATGTTTTTGAATCATTTTGATGTGCTAATATTAAAAATAATTTTTTAAAAGTAAAAAAATATTATTTTAATATATTTTCGAGTGAAATCATTATAAAAAACAGCCTGCAATCAAAATCTTAAACAGCTTTAAAAATTGTTTGAAAGGTATAGCAGCGTAGGGTGCATAAATTAATTTGAGGTAAAATAAATAAAATAAAATTTATTTTTTTAAAAAAATATAAAAATAAACAGTTCGTAGTAACCATCCAAACTCCAGAGTCGTAGATGGTGGGCCGTGGGTTTGATACCCTGACATACATGAACAAGCCTAGTGGCTTGTAAATCTAATTGAATGTGATGTCCTGTCTCATAGTTAATTAGGGTTTGCTTACTGCCCTAAATTAGAAGAGAAGGAGACAAGAAAAAAAAATCATTTTTTTTTTATTTTGAAATTGTGTGAAAATATATTTAATTTGTTAATCTTACATTATTAACCTCTGAGGGATTAAAATAGAAATTAACCCGTCCACTTATTTCATTAATTATTTGTCATTAAATTATATCACTAGCTGGGCATGATTAATGTTTTTATTATAGTTAAATATTTGTTACAAATTAACTAAAATAATATACCAGCATGCTAAACTACGAGGAGGAGGGTGGCAGCTTCTGGGTTAATTTTATTCTAATAAGAAGCTTCTTATTGGACCTTAAGTTTGTGGTTAGAAATAAAGCTGGTGACAGAGGTGAAAATAATGGAATTAATATATATATATATAGTCTTCAGGGCCAGTACACACAGAGAAAATAACCCAAAATATTAAAAATCATGAGGTCATTTCACCTGCTCAATCTATTGCTTGTTGTCTAGAATTAATTGCGTTTTAAATATGTTTTATAAAAAATTTAATATTTTTTAAGATTAATTTATTAATATTAAAAGTAATTTTTAAAAATAATACTGATTATGTTTGGACGGTTTGTTAGTAATACGTACTGCGTATATCATCTTCTTGTTAGAAGATAATATTTCTATGTCTACCTGTCTCTTTAGAGCATCCTCATCAAACATTAGAAAAGTAGGGTTGGAATGTATCAGTTTCTATGTAAAGCCAATTGATGTGAAGCTAAATTATATGAGTTCTTTATGTTGTTAATTTGTTGAGTGATTGAGTTCTTGAATTATTTTAATGATTTTAAAATGCGGTAAAATGCCTATAATTCGTGTCAAAATATTCATTTGGAATATTATGATCAAGAATTGATGATTGGGTGTTTACGGATTAATTACTGACATGTTCATGCAGCTTGGAGCAGAATTTGTGGGAACCTTCATCCTGATATTTATGGCGACAGCAGGACCAATAGTGAACCAGAAGTATGATCACGCAGAAACACTGATCGGAAATGCAGCCTGTGCCGGACTAGCAGTGATGATCATAATCCTATCAACTGGACACATCTCTGGAGCTCATTTGAACCCATCACTCACCATTGCTTTTGCAGCTCTACGCCACTTCCCTTGGGTCCAAGTGCCTGCCTACATTGCAGCTCAAGTATCGGCTTCCATCTGTGCTTCTTTTGCTCTTAAAGGAGTCTTCCACCCCTTCATGTCTGGTGGGGTTACCGTTCCATCTGTGAGCCCTGGCCAAGCTTTTGCGCTTGAGTTCTTCATCACTTTCAATCTCTTGTTTGTTGTCACTGCCGTTGCCACTGACACTCGTGCTGTGAGTACTTCGTCCTAGTAATTCATTTCTTTACACACCCACCTAGATGGCGTTTCTCTCCTAAGGAAAGAAAAACCGCCGTTGCAAAACCCTGTGACCCGTCAGCTCAGGCCTTGGCTTGGGCTGCGTCGCTAGAAATAATAAGTTATTAATGTTATATATTAATCTGTACCAACACATGAGTGCATCTCCACACACATGCATAAGCTTATATATTTTCTCTCTTATTTCTTTTTGATGAAAAGGTGGGAGAGCTGGCTGGAATAGCAGTCGGAGCTACGGTTATGCTGAACATTCTTGTTGCAGGGTAAGTTACTCCAAGTCTTCCTTCCTTCTTTAGGCAATCATTTATTTGTTTATAGAGATTTTTGAAAACTTCATCGTTTCTGTAATTTTATCTCGAGGACATTGCTAGGTGTTTGCGACAAAACATGGAAAAAGAGATTGAAATATAAGTAAACAAATCCAGCTCTCTATAAAGTCAATAATATCAAGCCTTGCATGCAAGGAAGAGCCTAAAAATTAATGTCGTATCTGATAGCAGTACTGATTCCCCGAATAGGGTAGGCGGGCTAGCAATACATGACACCACATTAGCTAGGGCCGGGGTTAAAGATGGCTAGAGAAATGATGGAGGGATAGGTCTAACCTTTCCTGTTGAAAGGACAAAAACCATGAAAGAACCAAACATGAGAAGCTCCGGGAATTTTCATATACAGTATGAAAACTAAATAATTTTCTTTTACAAGAATATAGTGATTTTACCATAATATATAATGCTTACAACACAGAAAACAAAGTTTGGTGAAGAAAAATATTGGAAAGTACAGTGGTATAATTGTAATCTTCTTGACGTGGGCAGGCCATCAACTGGTGGTTCTATGAATCCAGTGAGGACTTTGGGGCCAGCAATAGCTGCAGGAAATTACAAAAAAATTTGGATTTATCTGGTGGCACCGACACTTGGAGCCGTAGTCGGTGCTGGCGCCTACACGCTTGTGAAGCTCCGGGACGACGTGACTGATCCACCCCGTCCAGTCAGGAGCTTCCGTCGCTAGGATAGATCGATCGATCGATCGATCATGCAATGAATGATGGCGTGGAACAAGACGATCCATGCATGATTAATATCTTTGAAAGTTTGCGAAGAATAAAAAGGTGATGTGACGCTAAGTCCACGGCCTACAGTGTGGTTGAATAATGGGGTGCACTTGGAGTGGTGATTGCCATCTCTTCAGTCATCATCTCTGGATATGTAATTAATATAGAGCTTGACGAAGTGCTTATTTATTTTGTGTGTTTTATTTCCTAGCTACGTGAGATTAAACATGTCTCATAATATTACTGTCTTTGTGTTTTAATATTATTGTCTTAATTTGTAATTTCCTGTGAAAAATGTTATGTGTGATGCAGAAAAACATATATGGGATGAAAATGCAAGGATTATGTACATTTTTCCTCGTTGTATAATTTTACTGAGCATTTTGCCTACTCATATCCGGTAATATCCGGTTGGATTCGATATTAATTGGTAAGGGATATATATATATAAAGAAAATGAAGGACAAAACAATACTCAAATCACATTAATTATCATTTTAATTCATAATATTCTATAAGATATTTTACAAAACAATAATCATATTTCAACCATGACCATATTGTCACTACCATTTTTTGACACTGTATAATTTAAGATAGGTATGAAAAATGTTAGAAATAATATAAATCATATTTTATGATTTTATCTAATAGTCTAAGCTATTGAGTTGATATGATTCTTTAACATGGTATTAGAGTCTTGATGACCAAGCAGTCACAAGTTTGAATTTCACAATCTCTATTTATTTGATAAAAATTAAGCATAAGGTAATGTGAGTCTGTGCAAGTTTCAAGCCTAAAGAGCTTTTATTTAAGGAGTTGTATTAGAAAATAATATAAATTATATTTTGGAACCTCACCTAATAATTTAAAATAATAGAGTTGAGTTTTTTAAACAATTTAAAACATTTTTTACAATTATACTGTTCTTTTTTATAGTTTATTTTATTTAGAGAATTTTATTTCATTGCAATTTCATATAGGGTAAAGTTTCGAATAATAAGCATGGGCTGGATTTACAAGGGCCCACACAATAGGCCTAAAACAAAAAACGAACTAAAGGCCCAAGGTCTTGACTATTCTTATTTTCAGCAAAGAAATTACAGCCACCGAAGACCAACTGCAACAGCAAACAAGTCAAGGAAAAGATGACTCGAACGATGGAGTGGGCAGCAAGAGGGAGCCACATGAGAGGAATACCAAGAAAGATGGTGATTATGGCCGTTGGAGCATTTGCAAAGGCAGTTGCCAATCTTCTTAACACCACTACAGTCCATAATGCTGATACCCTTATCAATCTTGTTCGATCTAGACCCCTTGGGGTGCCCCTTATCACTGTTAGCAATCACATGTCCACGTAACTTATGCTCATTTGGTTGCCTTTTCTTTTCTGGGTTTCTTTTTTCTGTTTGTTTAATGCTTGATTTCTCGGTAAAGATTGGTTCTTTGACCGTTAATGAAGCGAAAGTTTGGTTTTTTAGAGTTTTGCTGTTGTTTTTGACAGGTTGGATGATCCAGTGATGTGGGGATTCAAGGGGTTTCCTATTTTTGATTCAAATTTGGCTAGATGGGCACTTGCAGCTGAAGACATTTGTTTCAAGAATTCATTGCTGTCTTATTTTTTCCGTATTGGTATTTTTTTTTCCTTACTGATTTTTGTGTTAAATTGTCTATTGTGTTTGTTGGTTTTGGAGTTTTCTTTGTTTCATTTTCTTTTTTTTAATTTGAGCTATGTATATGAAAATCAGTTGCAATTTAGTGTTCTGTTGTTGGTTCAAACCTTAGCTGCTGCTGAAACAATATCACTTGAAAGTGCTAAAATAGGACAGGCCATGTTCTGTTCTATCTTCAGTTGTGGTTGCGACATAAATCCTTGTTTTTAAGTAATTTATGTGATACTTTTTTAGTAAGCTTTTGGGTCTGACGTAGTGAATTCTGCAGGGAAATGTATACCTATTACAAGGGGTGGTGGAATCTATCAAAAGCACATGAATGAAGCTCTTGAGCGGTTGAGTGATGGAGAATGGGTATTTACTTAAAATGCCATACCATTATTTGGTGTAATGATTAGATGGTTTTGTTGTTTAGTTTCTACTGAAACGTAGTTTGGTTAGTGTATGAATGTGTTGAATGTTTATAGTATTACGTTTTTTTATGTCTTAATGAACTCTCCTGGCAGGCCTTAGCTATTAGTTAAAGTGCCCATGCTTTCTTCATTGTATCAATGAAGTCCTGGCCTCACTAGGCTGCTAAAACATAATTCCTTGCAATTCCACCTCCCTCTCTCTCAGCATTGGCCAATTTTGTGAAAGATGTGAGCCTTTTTAGTCTGAAGCAGCTTGATCATTCAACACTTTTTCTTGATGGATGTAACTAGATTGACAGAAAGATTGCTGTCATAGTGTCAATGATACATTGAGACGGTTTATGTTATGCTTAGTATTGTCAATTTTCATGAATGAGAGCATAGTGTTTAACGTGTTTTTGCTCAGTCAATGTCCTGTTTTTCGGACATTGGTGCATTACTGTCAAGTATGAAAAACTTCCAGGCAGTAACTTGTATGGTTCAATTATTATAAGTTCAAACCAGTAGCTTGAATAGTAATATGATGAGAACCTGAATTGGAATTGATATTGTGAAAAATATTGCACGTTTTTAGGTTGCAATGGACTTGTGAACAGCAGGAAGCATGATTTAATGGCTTTCTTTACCTGGGTGATGTTCAGTCTCACTTGCCATCATAGCGATACATATCCTACACTAGCAGGCAGAGGGTCTGAGAAATTATGTAAATTGTTCCATATGAGGAAACATTTTTTTTCTCACTGTCCTGGTGCTTTTCTTGCTTTTAATGAGCAGCTACATACCTTTCCTGAAGGAAAAGTGTCTCAAGAAGATGCTCCTATAAGGCGATTGAAATGGGGAACTGCTAGTCTCATTGTTCGTTCCCCTGTAACTCCAATAGTTCTGCCAATTGTTCATCATGGTTTTGAAGAGGTAACTTTTCTTCAATATTCATAGAATTGAAAGATTTTGAATAGGTGACTTGAACATGTACGGAACTGAAAGAGGACTGCGTTCTCATTTTCCTTGTGTACCAGAAAGCTAGACATTTACTTGTAACAGTTCTTCATTCACGCACTAATTTTACTGATTTTGGGTCTAGAAGTTCTTCATACAGCATCGTTTTTGGCCTAGTTAACTTTCTGGATTTTACATAAAATGCAGCCATCATTGATATTTCACATTATTGGTTATAACTTGCAGGTGATGCCTGAAAATTTTTGGTTTGGGAGAAGGCCTCCTTTTCCATTGTGTAATAAGAGCATCAACATAGTTATTGGGGAGCCTATGGATTTCAACCTTCCTAAAATGACACAAATGGCAATTTCTATGTCCCGTAATTTGCATAATCCTACCAGAGGATGGCCCATCCTTTCCCCGTCTGGATTGGATGAAGCAGCACAGAGATGTCTCTACACTAGTATTTCAGAGCAGATTCAGACCTCCATGGAAAGCTTAAGGAGTTCAAGTAAAAAGTTATCTGAGGCAAAATCTCTGAATTCTGGACAGGTAGAAGAGTAGAGAATATCTTCGTGCATGTCTTCTATCATGCATGCATGGTGGTAGGGGATATGCATGTGATTATTTCCAAAAGTTTACGGGAGTGATAAATACACCTTTGTTCTGGTCACGTTTAGTGGAATCTATTTTGAAAATTTAAATGAGGGGGGAAGCACAAGACATCCTTTCATTAGTTCAAATTCTTGATTCTTTTTGCATCTCTTTGAGGGTGGATAGAAAGGTGTGATTATTTTTCTTGTGCACTCCATATCCTTATTCATTTCCCCTCGAAAAAATTGTATCTGGAAGGATGAGAAGCAGGCTGTTCCCTAAGGTTTTTAAAACGACAATCCTAATGATTTGAAACAAGAGAGGAGAGCTCATTGAGCATTGCCTCTTGATGCTTGTTTTATGTAATTTAATTGTGAGCAAATACATAATCAGCACCTCTTACAGTGTCATGGGGTATTTGTACAACGCTCTCCACCACTTGCAGTGACTACTGAACAATTGGTATCCTTGCCTAGGGTGAAAGACCTGCAATTGATTCTTTTAGTGGTATATTGGAGGGTGAATGATTGTAATGGAAGCAACCTTTTGTGGCTACAGGAGTCTCTGCTGAGATTCATTGGATCCGGAACACTGTAATTTGATGTTCCAAATCGTTACATTATTGTGAAGGACGTTCTATCTGCCTTGCTTGTAATCTTCGCAATAGGTATTCTTTAATAGAATTATCTTCTTCCATTGTCTGCATGTATACAATGGTGTTTTGCACGTTCAGCAGTTGCTCTCTGATCATTTTCTTTTCTTCGAATCTTTGTCTGCTACCCTGAAATGCATGGATGATAGAAGTCAAATATCTTTCATTAGTGGTGGTTTGTAGTGGAGAGTTTGGTCATGCACTCATGTAGTTGAGATGGCTAGTCTCGAGGTAGTGGAGTTGGTTGATGCTATCACAATCTAATGATGAGCTTTGGAATCATAATTGAAACCACTTTATTCGTATTTCACTTGATAATGGCAACTGTACTTGGACTCTGCATTCATACCTTCTTTTTCCCTTCCTGGACCTTCACAGACAGAATTAGTTGATAGCAGCTAGCACGGGTAGGATTTTCATTCATACACTTTTCTCTGGTGGACCTTGCATACACAGAATTATCAGTGAGTAGATGGCAGAAAGTACAGCAAATATACATTGCTAATCCCAGCAGTTTTATGGTACAGATTACAGAATGTGGATTTACTATTGTCAGGATCTCTCTCACTTTAGGGCTATCACAAACTAATGAATATGCAACCATAACGGACCCCAGGATAAAAAGTAAGGGCAGTGTGGAGGCAGAATGCAGGTTGGAATCCCTTTAAGAAGACCCAATCTCTTTTTTGTGTGGCTGCACTGTCATTCTTGGAGCTGTATGCCCTTTTGGTAAGAAAAATGAATGAAATTCTTGACGATAAAGCCAAGGCAAGTTTGCTTTTGGTGTATTGGTTCAAAACTATTTAAAAAATAACTTATTATTCTGAAAATCTTCAAAAAATAAAAAAATTCAAGTTTTAATCAAGTTGATTATATAGTTGATAACCTTTCAAGGTAAATAGATTTGATCGAATCAACTCTTATCTAATATAGTTTAAAACTCAACTCAAGTTAAATTCTAGATCACGAAGTAATTGAGTTAACTATCAAAAATACCCTAATGAAAAAAAAAGAAAAAAAAAAGAGAAGGGGACTGATAGATATAATGAATCTGGTTTATGCTTTTAACATGGTTGGTATTTGCTTTAACAATGATGACTTTCCATTCCCCAAATTTCTCATGTCTGTCTTTAATGCTACTGTGTGAGTTAAATACTCTTCTGCTGCCCCTTCCATCTCTCATGAACATTGAAAGGGACACAATGATTAGACATGAACAAAACTAAGGACCTGTCAAGTTAGTTATGCCGTTTTAAAAAAAATTGATTTTTTTATTTTTAATTCGTTTTCATACTAAAAATCAATTTTAAAAAAATTATTTTTAAATAAAAAATACTTTAAAAAATAATATCAACTATACCTAAGCATTCTCAAGGATTTAGCTGGATGGCAGGTGGTCATGGGAGTTCATTGCTAGTCACGCAAGTATGAAGCTACAGTGAATATGCATACCTTTGGCGGGCAGAAATACACAGGTGGGAGAGGTGCCGGCAGCAACATGGCCGGCAATCCAGCAAATTTGCCTTGAATGGGTCATTTGTGGCACAAACGTGCATGTGCCTGTGAAGCAATAATTGTGGCTCATTGTTAGGTCATAATTCCCTTCGGAAAGGATCAAAGGACACGAAATTTATGGGTCCATTTCAGATTTCTGCATGCATTACAAATGATGCGTGTTCAAGGATCATGTGAGAATTTTTATTGTGAGTTGGGATTATTGAAGATTAGTGGTCGCAGTGTGGCCGGAAAAATATTTTTAAAAGTTTTAAATTTTTTTTTAAATTAATATATTTTTAATGTTTGTAGATTATTTTGATGTATTGATATTAAAAATAATTTTTAAAAAATAAAAAATATTACTTTAATATGTTTTGAAATGAAAAACACTTTAAAAATCAATCGCTACCACACTTCTAAACACTTTTTTATATGAAAAAGTTCCGATCTTGAACATTTTTAAGGCATTTTTTTAGTAAAATAAAAACTTAAATTGGTGTGTGCATGAGATGGAATAAAAGTAATTTTCTTTTCCATTCTATACATGAATTTTTATTTCGGTTCTGTTTGATTATTCTATAGAGACGAAAAAATCAAGGACACTGAGAGTGAAAATGATATGTTTTTCTATAGTTTATGTTTTGAAAATTTATAAATTAACTTTAAAATTATTATAAAGATCAATTTAATTTATATTTCTATTTCATTTCTTCAACCATATTTATATCCGTGCTATCTATATTCTTTTTATACCAAGTCAGTGACAAAATACAAGCTAAGACACATTATAGTTTTATATAAGTTCGGTTTACAACTCTTTATTAAAATCTTAACTGAGAAAGAAGTATAATTTATAATGTTTTTCAAGCTTATTTTTTAAATTCAACTATTGCTTTTCAAAGTACTTTTTGTTTTAAAATACATTAAAATAAATTTTTATTTTTTTTAATTTAATTTTAATGTCACCACATCAAAATAATAAAAAAGCTTAAAAAAATAATTTTAAGCAAATAAAATTCAAAATTTGGCAAAAGCATGGCATAACCGTGTTTCTTTAGTAATCATTTAGGAACGCGGTTGAAATTATATTTTTAAAAAATTAAAATTGTTTTGTTTAAATTTTTTTTATGTTTTTGAATTGTTTTGATATATTAATATTAAAAATAATTTTTAAAAAATAAAAAAAATTATTTTAATATATTTTCAAATAAAAATATACTTTAAAAATTAATCAACACCTTACTTTCAAACACTCCATCAATCTCATCGTCCATATAAATACTTAAAAAAAAGAAAGAAAGTTTGAGATATTTGTATGTTTTTTCACAATGTTAAAACAATTTTCCCTAAAAAAAAAAAAAAGACATTATCAAAACTCTTGGTCAACTATTCAACAAAAAGTGTAATCTTGAATAATTTATATATTAATTTAATTATCAAGCACTAACAAAAGGCAGTGGGGCTGACATCTCAAAATGTGAAATAAATAAATAAATAAAGCAGTATAGATAGCTCAAGATCATGAAAATGGGGTCCCTGTAAGGTGCCAAGTCAAAATCTTGGAGGGGACCGTAGTGCTGAAACATAAAAGGCAGACTTCTGAGGAGTGGGGCCAACCTTTTGAAATTCCCAAAAAAAAAAAAAAAAAAAACAAGGCTAGTTGCTTAAATAGGAAACGTATGCTATCCGTTATTTTTAAAATAATTTTTATTTAAAAATATATTAATTTTAAATAAAAAATTTAATTTTTTTAAAAATATACAAACATCCGCAGAAACAAATAGACACATAAATTATTTACACCCCCAACCTTTATCAACACATGTTACATGGAAACTATATATAATTTTTTTTATGAGTATTTTTAATTGAATAATATATTAATAAAATCTAATTTTTTACCAACCATGAAGCTATTTTTAAACTAGTTTATGCATATAAAAAAATATTCATACTCCATATTATTTTTTTAATATTATTTAATAAGATTACTATATATAGTCCTATTGCATACTTCATAAAAAGAGAGATTTTGTAGCAAAATACAATAAATCCATGATAATGTTTAATGTGTAGATTTGAATTTTGAAGTTGCTGATTAATGTACTCCGCAACAGAACACAAGAAAGGACAGCCAAAAAAGAAGAAGAAAACAAGTGTAGAAATAGGAGAAGACATTGCTCCTCCTCCTCCTCCTCCTCCTTCCTCCTCTCCTCTCCTCTCCTCTCCCATTTATATCATTCTCGTGACTCTCCCTCTCTCTTCACACGTTTTTCATCACTGCCATCAATATACTATAACCATCACCATTTCAGATCTCTTAAGCTCTCGAAGCTTCCTCCTTTCTTGATTGTCAGCTTAAAAAGGTGATAACGTTTTCTTGGTTCCCATTTCGTGTCTGCATTTCTTGATTGATAAATTTTAGTTCCTTTTCACTTCTCGTCACTTCAGCGCCATCTGCTCAACTGGGTTTTGTTTCTTTTGTTGTTTTAGATAGATTGTATTGTGGATCTACATTGATAGGTGTGTGTGTGTTTCTTGATTGAAATCGAGTTTTGTTGACTTCTTGGATTGTAATTTTGGATACCCTTTTAGATAAAGATTGTGTTTTGATCTTCAAAGTGTTTGTCTTTTGCAGTTATTAAGGAAAGGTAGCTGGGGGAGCTATATGGTGGCGAGATTGGTTTATTTGAGGAAGGGATTGTTTGTTATGTGAAGTAGGGTTATTTGTATTTGGGAAATGAAACTTGATGTGCAGTCGTTAATGGCTCAAAGTATCAGATCAAGCAGGTCTTCTTTTAGCTCCACTAATGGAAATGAAGAGACTCCTATGCACCCTTCTGCTTCTTTCTCAAATGGGGATGGATATGATAGCGATGGCTCCAATTTCGCTACCCCGTAAGTCTTCTACACCATTTTTAGCTCCGTATTTGTTACTTTCGTTGTTGGCTTTTTATCTTTGTTTGTTTACTGTTGCGATGCTATGAAACTCGGATTGAAAGTAGCGTTGGACTTAATTACAGGATCTAAGTTTTTGATCTTGTATATCTTGATTTTATTCAAAAGCTTTAACATGGTAAAATGTAAAGGACTTGATAAACCTTCTCTCAGGTGCATTGTCTTTCACTGGTTTTGCCTGCCCAATTCTTGTTGCCTTAGCTTTTGATTTTATGACCGGTTGATACTGGTGCATTATATTGTTGGCCTTGTTATAAGAGTACTACGTGTTGCTTTTGATTGTCTCTATGTTGCTTTGCTTGTAAAAGACGACTAGATAGCTTTAGAACTTCCAGGAAGTAATTTTTATGTTTTCTTTTGTTAGAATTTATCGAACCTCTAACTCTTAGTGTTATTTATTGTTTTTTCTCACAGTACACCAGCAACCCTCTCCACAGCTATTCCGGCAGAACTTGCTGGTGCCATACCATTGATTGATAAATTCCAGGTAACAAACAAATAAGTTCTTTTGCTGTTAAAGTAATAATGTGGAAGAACTTCTACTTCTCATTTATGTTTACTTGCTTGAATATAATGAGTTGAATCTAAACTAAGCTTATGATTATCATATTTGGCCACTATTCATTTACCTTCTTATGCGGATTTGGTTTATGATCAAGTTGAATGTTGCAGAAGTATACATTAAGCTGACCCAAACTGGCTTGGAATTGAGCCACAGTTGTTGCAGTCATTTCTATTTTTGCAAAATCATACATAATTTTTGTTCCATGCAGGTTGAGGGATTCTTAAAGTTGATGCAGAAACAAATTCAATCCACTGGGAAACGTGGATTCTTTTCTAAAAAATCTGTAGGCCCTCAAGTTCGGGAAAAGTTCACATTTGAGGATATGCTGTGTTTCCAAAAGGTAAAATTATGCTGTGCATCAAGGAAGTATGTTCTGTCAAAGATATATTTAGTCATGAAGTGCTAAGTTAGTGCTCTTTTGCAGGATCCGATACCAACTTCATTGCTTAAAATTAATAGTGACCTGGTAAGCCGCGCCACTAAACTCTTCCAGATAATTTTGAAGTACATGGGAGTTGATTCATCCGATAGAGTAGCTCCAACAAGCTTAGATGAACGAATTGAGCTAGTTGGAAAATTGTTCAAGCACACATTAAAACGTGCAGAACTTCGAGATGAAATTTTTGCTCAGATTTCAAAGCAAACAAGGAATAACCCTGACAGGCATGCATAGCTTCTTTTTTTTTTTTATTTAGCTTTCTATTAGCAAGTTGTTTTTCCTCCTCATCTTGTAATTTGTGAATTTAAAACCCATCCTAATTGGCCTTTCTTTACTAGAGCTGATTCCCAATGGACAAATCTTTCTTATACATGTAACGGTGATGCTTGGTTTGCATGCTTGATTTTATTTGGGCTTCTGATTGTTTCTCCTTTAAATACTTTTTTTTCCTTATCTAATGCCATCTAGCTTTGCTGATTCTCATATCGCAGGCAATACTTGATTAAAGGATGGGAGCTAATGTACTTATGTGCTTCTTCTATGCCTCCTAGCAAGGACATCGGTGGATATTTGTCTGAGTATGTCCATAATGTAGCTTATGGTGCAAGTACTGATTCTGAGGTCCAAATCCTTGCATTAAATACACTAAATGCTTTGAAGCGTTCTGTCAAAGCTGGTCCTAGGCATACAATACCAGGACGTGAGGAAATTGAAGCTCTTCTAACTGGTCGAAAGCTTACAACAATAGTGTTTTTTCTGGATGAAACTTTTGAAGAAATCACATATGACATGGCGACGACAGTGTCTGATGCTGTTGAGGTATTTTAAAAAGCCATCAAATCTATCTTCTATGGTTTCATTCCAGGTAGGATAGATATAGTGAAACAAGAAACTCAATCTCAACATGGAAAAAAAAAATCATCGCAGGTGGATCTGCTATTTTGATTATAATTTTCTCAAAGATATATGCAAACAGAGGAAGAAGTGCTTAGAAATGGTTGAAAGGAGAATTGTTATTTTGATGGAAATTTTTGAAATCAATCTCCATTTGGGTGAAGCAATGGGGAATGATTATGCAGAACAAAAGGAATATGTGACTAGAAATGGGGTCATGCTGTGCATATCTTCAATTTGAATTTGTTTGACAGCCAGGCTTGTGGGTTTCACTTTTGCGAGGTTTTTGGGAAGAACACACCTGTACTTTGTACTTTGAAATGCTTATTGAATACAATTTCATGTATCATAGTGACAAGAAAACATCCACAAGTATATTTTGAAAACCATTGTGATGATTGTGAATGGTCCAGGGAGCTTGTGAGCTTGATGTTTGATTCGAGTTGGATTGAATGTGGTTAAACAAAGAGTATAGAGCTGCAATGGCCATTCTACTGTGGCTGGTCTAGGCTTCCCACCAACTGGGGTGTTCAGCCATCACTTAAGCCATTGTTTTGTTATTTCTTTCTCAAATGAAAAGCATAATATAAATTGGTAGGTGTTTACTAGATGCAAAACTCATTTTTATTTGTTCAAATCTTGCCACCATTATTGATGGCCTGTTTGGCATTGTGGGCTAAAGTGATAGCTAAGCTTATCGACCTGTGAGAACTGATTTATTTTTTTGTTTTGCAATTTGAAATAATATTACATCAATGTAATTTGTACATTTTTCAGGAACTCGCTGGGATAATTAAGCTATCAGCATTTCCTAGCTTCAGTCTCTTTGAATGCCATAAAGTTGTGTCTGGTTCCAAGTCACCTGATCCTGGGAATGGTATGTATCCTTTGGCTTTCTTGGTTGTTTTCCTTGACAAAGATCAATTGATGTTGTCATTTAATCTGCACCTTGTTTTCATGCAGAGGAGTACATTGGGTTAGATGATAACAAATATATTGGAGATTTGTTAGGAGAATTCAAGGCAGCCAAGGATCGAAGCAAGGGAGAAATTTTGCATTGCAAACTGATATTTAAGAAAAAACTATTTCGGGAGTCAGATGAAGCTGTAACAGATCCAATGTTTGTGCAATTATCATATGTTCAAGTGCGTAAGCTTGCCCTTAAATATCATTGAATAGCTGTAACTTCAAATTAAAGTTTGGAAAGATCTTCCATGCTATTTCTATAGTTTAACATAGCCATAGCTTCTTGCTTTACTGATGCATGATTATATTGCTACAGTTGCAACATGACTATATATTGGGCAATTATCCTGTTGGGAGGGAGGACGCTGCACAGTTGTCTGCGTTGCAGATATTGGTTGACATTGGATATGTTGGTAGTCCTGAATTATCTGTGTTAGTTGTTTCTCTTTTCCCTTTTTTGTTTGTCTAATTTAAGTTAGATTCTAGCATTTTTACTTCTGAACTTGCAATGATTTTTAGATATTCTTTCATCTTGGAATCATAGTGACTTAGTTTAAGGCTTGACCACAATGGGGTAGATTTTATGGTCATATTTTGATCTCAAGTTACTCTCTATTCCTATGAATTTTGACATGCTGAGGCTAATATATTTTGCAGTGATTGGACTTCTCTCCTTGAGCGCTTTCTTCCCAGACAAATTGCAATTACACGAGGAAAGAGGGAGTGGGAGTTGGATATTCTTTCTCGTTATCATTCGATGGTAAGAACTAAAATCTGAAACTCCTGTCTTCATAACTTTCAAGAAACTTTGTTTGTCTTAAATGTTTATGTTTGTTCAAGTCAATGTTTATAACTTGCTTGTTGACTTGGGATTATTGATTTGTTATCAAGGATTGCTTAAAACAAGTTGCTTCTAGGATTTTTGTATATTTTCATCCTTGTATTGAATAAAACATTATTTTTGTTTGTCTAAAAGCAAAATATTTTTTATTTTTACATCATTTTCTGGTTTGTTTTCTGTTTTTGTTTGAGAAAACATCTTAAATTGTGTGGTTGATGGTTTAATTTCTTCCTCCACTTTTGTGTCTACTTACATCAGAGATGTGGTTGGCCGAGGGGTATACTAGTGCAATTTAAATTATGTAAAACTAAAACTTATGGTTTCAAGTTCCTGGTGATTTTGCTACTTTGTTTACCAATTTTAGTCAGATTCAATTGAATAGATCCAAGGAGCTACCTTAAACAAGGCATAAAAGGGGGTAGAATATTGTACCAAATGATAACAATTGCACTCAATATATTCTACTATTTGTTTAACTTATGTGTTACTACCCATCTTTGTAAAGTAGATTCTTTTAGAATGTTGGCATTTTGCCTGTCAGTCTATTCTCCGTTCTATAGTGAAAGTCTTCTTTTGATACTGTCCTGTTCCCATGTAGGAAAATTTGACAAAGGATGATGCAAGACAACAATTTCTGCGGATATTAAGGTCACTTCCGTATGGCAATTCCGTTTTCTTCAGCGTTCGCAAGATTGATGATCCTATTGGACTTCTGCCTGGACGGATTATTTTGGGCATTAACAAGCGAGGGGTAAGTCTACATGGTGAAATTCTTTTCACATTCCAGATCATGAAATCTAAAGGACCTTAATTTTTTTTGTTTATTGGTCCACAGGTGCATTTTTTCCGTCCAGTTCCAAAGGAATATTTACATTCAGCAGAATTAAGAGACATAATGCAGTTTGGTAGTAGCAATACTGCTGTGTTCTTCAAAATGAGAGTTGCTGGTGTTCTACACATATTTCAGTTTGAGACCAAGCAGGTTAAAAAATTTGTCACTTCCCTATATTTTGGTTCTCCATAGTTGGAACTTGATCTTCTTAACTGTATTTGCTGAAGTAACCAAACTTTGTTTATCAGGGAGAAGAAATTTGTGTTGCTCTTCAAACACATATAAATGATGTTATGCTGCGTCGTTATTCTAAAGCTCGGACAGCGGCTAGTGGCTCAGTGAATGGAGATGTTTCTAACACTTTTAAGCCTCCCAGTGCAGAAGTGCATGAAAAACGTTTACGTGAATTGTCTAGAACTATTGAAGAGTCTCATAAGAAAACTGAACAGGTATGCTCTAAAGTTTTACTTTTTTCTTTCTTTATTTATTTATGATCAGTTGGGCATGCAGGGGAGATATCATCAGATAAAGTATTTGATGCATTTTAAGTCATTTTTGATGCAGCTCAAACGTGAAAATCAAGTCTAAATTTGGTAATAATTATCGATTGAAAAATATTATAAAGAAAAATAAGTGTAGAAAATGGATGCAGGCAGTCCAAAATTGTTAATATATGAAATACCTTTGTATTCATTGTTGCATCTCTGTACTTTTGTCAAGATTTGGTTTTTCTGTGTCTGTCTATCTTGTCTTGTTCTTTGTCCTGCTTCATAGTTGACTTGCATGTTTAAATTTTGGGGCTAAGATGTCAACGAAGTGTAGAGCAGATCTGAATGAGTTTCTTCTAAGGTAAAATCTTGCGTACATGATTTTCAATCGGTGTCTATATTGGAATCTAACATACTTGAAGGCTAGCTTGGTCCCCATAATTGATTTTCAAGTGGTGCATGATCATCAACAAGTGTTTCATTATATAATGGATTTGAGACCCTTGTTTAAAGAACTGAATTTTTTTTTTCCTTATGCATCTCTTTGAACTTGCACTTATGATTAACTGGTTAAATGCTTATCCAGTTATTGGAAGAATTGCATGAGAAGCAAAATCAAGAAGTGAAATTGCAAGAGGAATTGGAGGCCTTGAAAGATTCCTTGAGATCAGAGAAGCAAAACTTGGCAGAAGTAGAGTGTGATCGTGATAGACTTAAGTCATTGTGTGCTGAAAGGGATGCAGCTCTTCAGGTTAGTGTTATTAAATCTGAGGCACATGTACTTTCTTTAATTACCATGTCTATTTTGCTAATGTTAAGTTTTGAGTTTTAGGCTGCATTATCAGAAAAAAGAAGCGCGGAAACAAGTTTGGCCAACCTCAGTAACTTTGCAGTAGAGAAAAATACCAAAAACAATTTAGTTGGAGCTGATAATCAGGTACAATTCCAAAAAAATAAAATAAAATGACTATTATGTTCTGAATTTGTGTGTAATTTGTTGCAGTGTTTTCTAGTCTGGACTCTGTTCTCATTAATACGATAGAATCATATTGCGTGCTTTATGATGTAGTAGTCAATTTGAACTGTGGATAACACAGGTGTTGCACAAGCTCCAGGATGAATTTAAACAGCGGAATGAGGAATTGCATGCAGCAGAAGAAAGGATGCAAAGATCAGCTAATGAAAAAATATTTCTCGAACAGAAGATCTCTAGACTCGAAAGGAAAGTTGAAGAGGTATTGATACCTTCTTGAATTTGTTAACCATCTATTGGTGACTTGTTGCTGCAAAATGGTTAATGTCACTGTTGGTCATAATGCAGATGGAAGTTATTGAGAAAAACCTTGAGCAGGAACGCCAATCCTTAAAGTTTCGAGTGATTGAACTTGAACGGAAGCTGGAAACAGTCACACAAGATCTGGCCACTTCCAAATCAACTCTTGCAGTCGCGAATGCAGATTTGGCTGCATTGCATAACAATTTGAAGGAATTAGAGGAACTGAGAGAAATGAAAGAGGTACATAAGCTTTTGCATCAGGTTCTCTATTTCTGGTACATATGCAATTATTTTATGATTTGGTTAAATTTTCATGTATATTTTGCTTACTAAATCCATAAGTTGGAACATGCTTTCAGGACATTGACAGAAAGAATGAGCAGACTGCTGCCATTTTGAAGATGCAAGCATCTCAACTTGCTGAGCTAGAAGTGCTTTATAAGGAAGAACAAGTTTTGCGGAAACGTTATTTTAATACTATAGAAGGTTGGATTGCCTCGAATATATTATATCAATGCCTACACAACAAAATAAAAAATCACATCATCAGAATATGAAATAATGAATTAAAACATAATTGTCCCACTTGTAATGCTCTTCATGATGCAGTCCTATGATTTTTTGAAATCCCTAGCAATTGATTAGGAGAACTTAAGGAAGGTAAAGTAAATAGCTAACAACTGTGGCATTTGATGTTGATTTGAATACTGTCAAATAACATTAAAATTATCATTATCTGATTTGTAGGAACACTGTGACATCAGATTAGTTCATGCAGCCTTCATTAACTAAGATTTTGTTGGGTTAAGATGTCAAAACTGGCATAGGAATCCAGGGTAAGATGTAACCTACTGTTATGAGAGTTTTAGCAAGGGCTGGTTGCAAAGAAAAAAACTGGAACCTCCGAGGAAAGAAGTGAAAGGCTAGAAATAAAAATGGAAATTTTTTGTAAAAGAGGGAAGAATGAGAGAGAGGAGATGTTGTGAGAAAAACATGTTAGGGGAGAGGCAGCAGCCACAAGTTTTCTTCCAAAACTGCAACACTTTCACAAACAAACTGTGCGAGCCTCTGCTTTATTAATCTTTTCCAAACATCATCATCAGTATTTTTTTCCGTGAATGAAAACTATATGTCTGATTACCATAAAGCTAATGGAGTCATTTTCTTTGATGCATTTCAGATATGAAAGGCAAGATCAGGGTTTTCTGTCGGTTGAGGCCTCTAAGTGAGAAAGAGATTTCTGAAAAGGATAGAGGCCTGCTTACAAGTATAGATGAATTTACAGTTGAACATCCATGGAAAGATGACAAAGCAAAACAACATATGTATGATCGAGTATTTGATGGCAGTGCTACTCAGGAAGATGTGTTCGAGGATACACGAGTGAGTTTGAATTTTATTCATTTATCAATATACTGCTTTAATTTTTAAGCTGGATGGAACCTTGTAAATAGTTTAGGATTCTTCAACTAACTCTTATTTAATTTTTTTCTTTGTTGGAAATTGTGATGCAGTATTTGGTTCAGTCTGCAGTAGATGGGTATAATGTTTGCATATTTGCTTATGGTCAAACTGGTTCCGGGAAGACATTTACCATTTATGGCTCTGAAGGCAATCCTGGACTGACACCACGGGCCACTTCAGAACTTTTTAAAATTTTAAGACGTGATAGCAATAAATTCTCATTTTCATTAAAGGTAATTTAGTTTTAACGTCAATTGTTGGGTACTGATAATGATGACAACTTATTCATATTCTATGTTGCGGCACTAAATTTTCATTAGCTAGATTTTTTATACTCCATTCATCTAAGGCACATAAGAGATTTTAATAATCAACATGAGTTGCTTGCTGGCTTGTCTATGTTGACCAGTCTCTGTCTTTGCATGCACGTATTCCTGCATGCATTTGCATCATTGCATGTAATATGTTTCTATTATCTCTGTTAGGCATTTAAAATCCATTTGAAACACACTCACAAAGCTTTGTGCATTTGCATCATTGCACATAATATGTTTCTACTAGCTTTGTTAGACATTTAAAATCAATTCGGAACACTCCCACAAACCTGTGTGAAATGCACTCTTTATTATAAAAATTTTTATCTTATTTGCAAAATGATGCAGGCATATATGGTGGAATTGTATCAAGATACACTTGTGGACCTTCTATTACCAAAGAACATGAAGCGCTTAAAATTGGATATTAAGAAAGATTCAAAGGTGATTGCTATTTCAAAAAGTGAGATCTAATAATTGTTAGTTTAGATCTTGTCTAGTTTGATTGATATCACTTTCATTTCTTGGATCTCATGTATTATGTATTATATGATATTCAGGGTATGGTTTCTGTAGAAAATGTGACAGTTGTATCCATTGCTACATTTGAAGAATTACAAAGCATTATTCAGAGAGGATCTGATAAGCGGCATATATCCGGGACTCAAATGAATGAAGAAAGTTCGAGGTCTCATTTGATACTTTCAGTTGTTATTGAAAGTACCAACCTTCAAACTCAGTCTGTTGCAAGGGGAAAGGTATCTATCTAGTTATTCTTGAACAAATTATAAGCTGCTTCTATGTACTGAATGATTGGTGTCAGAAGCATAATATACTTGTGCATTGACTTGTTCTTCTTTCTTATGAGATGTGAAGACCCATGCTCATAGCTGCATCTAGAAATGTGATACTTGCCCTGTTTGTTTTTGCGTTTTAAAAGCGCTTTTAGAAAAAATTAATTTTTTATTTTATTTTTTTCTTTGTTTTAAATTAATATTTTTTTGGTGTTTTTAGATTATTTTGATGCGCTTATGTCAAAATGATTTTTTAAAAATAAAAAATATATTATTTTGATATATTTCCGAGTGAAAAGCACTTTGAAAAGCAACCGCGTGAGAGACTCACTCGTTGATGTCATCCTTGAGTTAAAGTTTATTTTGTTGGTTATTTGTGTGACCACATCTCAATATCATGTGCAGTTAAGTTTTGTGGACCTTGCTGGTTCAGAAAGGGTCAAGAAGTCAGGCTCTTCAGGTAGTCAACTTAAGGAAGCTCAAAGCATCAATAAATCACTTTCAGCCCTCGGGGATGTCATTAGTGCTTTATCTTCTGGTGGTCAACACATACCTTACAGGAACCACAAGTTAACCATGTTAATGAGTGATTCCCTTGGTGGTAATGCCAAGACGCTTATGTTCGTGAATGTATCTCCAGCGGAATCAAATTTAGACGAGTCATACAATTCTCTAATGTATGTTTCTGTCTTCCAAACATTCACAACATATCCATAATGTTTTTAATAGCTTGTTTTGTGATTCTTAATGTGAGATGTCTTATCCAAGATTAGTATTGGTTAGTTTTAAGATGATAGAATTAAATTACGACTGCAATTTATCTCATTAAATCTCTTCCAGTCTCTCATACATGTTTTTGCCTTTCTTGGTATCTCAACTTTTGCCATTTCAGGTATGCATCAAGGGTTCGATCAATTGTTAATGATCCAAGCAAAAATGTTTCGTCAAAAGAGGTTGCTCGGCTTAAAAAACTGGTTGCATATTGGAAAGAGCAGGCAGGTAAGAAAGGGGATGGCGATGATCTTGAAGAGATTCAAGAACAAAGACTGGTGAGAGAGAAGACAGATGGTCGTCATTCAATGTAGAGTATTTTGTTACCGGGGTTGAAATTTCACCTCTGAGCTCCGTTGATTTTGTAGATTTTTTTTCTTTGGCTTTTTGATGACACTGGGATGACTGGAGATTAACTAACTAAATTATGGATGGGTTCTGATGATCTCTAACAAATACCTTACCGAGGCTGAAGAGGTTGTAATTGGCGTGAAGGATTTGATTTGTATAGTCTGAATTGTTTGTATATAGTACTTGCACCTTTTTGTTGATAATACTTATCAATGAGTTGATAATATAACTAATTAATCCAAAATATCTTCTTCAGGCACGTGAGTGCTTAAAATCTTCGTTGATGTGGAACAGGTCCTTACCATGTTACCTTCATTAATGTCTTCAAAATTTAATCTGTCATTAACCTTTCATGTCTCTGCAACAGTTGGTTGCGTTGCATTTTTATTTATAAAACCTGTTTCTACAAGGAGACCATTCATTCATTGGGAGCATATTTTCAGCAATATTGATGAACTTAACGGAGACAGAGGTCATGGTCTTGTTATGGAACTTGATAATGCAATCCTGCCTGCTTTGATGTACTTGCTCACCTTTTAGTCAGTTCATCTTTATTGGAAAATCTGAATATATTGCATGACTTAGATGTTCCTCCAAAACTTAAAATGAGAAGCACACCTTTATTACTGGCTTTTGTGAACTAGGAATTCCATCATTTCCTTCATGATCTATATGTAGAAAGATGAGATTAATTTCCAACTCATCTTTCCGAAATAGGGTTTTGGGTGACACCATATTATCTACTTCAGCTGATGCTGGCTGCTCTTGGAATCTCGTTAGGCAAGAATAAAGATGTCATTGTTTTGTTTTACATGAACATTTTGCCTTGCCTTCTCATATTTGTCGGGCACAAAATATGAAGTCTGCCACATGATGTCTGCCTAAACAAAGCAAAGCTTTTATGTGTAAGCATATAAGCATCAATGCCGTGCAATAACACAACTTACTGAAACGATGAAGAGGTCTCTATATATTTCGAGAAATGAAACACAATTTCACAGGTAAACATGGGTAAGAGTGGTGTCCCAATAATTGATCTGCATGAGTTTCCAGGACAGTATGAGAAACTGAGGAGAGCATGTGTGGAGTGGGGCTGTTTCAGGATTGTGAATCACAATATCTCTTTGGCCCTCATGGCAGATATGAAGAGGGTTGTGAGGTCATTGCTAGACCTGCCCTTTGATGTCAAAAAGCGCAACATAGATGTCATAGCTGGGAGTGGCTACATGGCACCAAGCAAAGTCAACCCTCTTTATGAGGCTTTAGGACTTTATGATATGAGGTCTTCTCAAGCCGTGGAAACTTTCTGCTCCCAAATGGATGCCTCTCCTTACCAAAGGTAAAATTCCTTTTCATTTCTATAGTATTTCGACTACTCTTCACTTCATTTTCATTGAAGTTTCTTATAGTCTTCAGCTTTGAATAAACAAATTGACTGATGGAAGGTAAAATGGGAACTACCATCATTATTACTGGAGAAAGCATTCTGGATACTTTTTCTTTGCATTTTTTTGGGGTTCAGATGATCTCTGACCCCGGGAAAAGAAAACCACTCTTATGGTAGAAGAATACGTGGAAAAATCCTTAGAATCAGTAGATTTTGAACTCATGCAAAACCCTTATCATAGAGAGATGTACTATATCAGTGTCTTAATTTGGGATTGTTGTTGCCAGAGAGGTTATCGAGATGTATGCTAAGGCAATTCATGGGGCAGCCATGGATATAGCACGAAAGTTGGCTGAAAGTATGGGGTTGAATGGTGATTTGTTCGAGTCATGGATTTCCCAGTTCAGGATCAACAAGTACAGCTTCACCCCCGAAACCATAGGCTCGTCTGGAGTCCAAATACATACAGATTCTGGGTTCCTGACTATCCTTCAAGATGATGAAAATGTTGGTGGACTTGAAGTGATGGACCCATCTGGTGTGTTTGCTGCAGTTGATCCTTCACCAGGCACCCTCCTGGTCAATCTTGGAGACGTTGCTACGGTAATAACAGAGTTCCTGCATTTGGTTGCCTTATTATTAGTACTAGATTGACTTCTTGGTTTTAAGCTGCTAGAGATAAGTTTGATGTTTGGTAAACTTCTTGTTGATGTGATGAAGGCATGGAGCAATGGAGGGCTTCGTAACGTGCAGCATCGAGTGCAATGCAAGGAAGCCACAATTCGGATCTCAATCGCTTCATTCCTGGTCGGTCCCAAGGACGAAGTGGAAGCTCCGCCGGAACTTGTGGACTCTGAACACCCACGTCTCTTTGTCCCTTTCAAATATGAAGATTATAGAAAGCTCAGACTTACCACAAAATTGGAGGCTGGTGAAGCCCTTGAACTTAAACGCATCCTGTCCTAAAAAATAAAGGAGCAAGCAATCTGCAGGCTGTAGGACTGCTGAACTTGCATAGAACACAAAATAAATTGGGATGCCTATATCTCTAGTTTTACCTTTTAGTATGGCAAAGAAGAATCTCTCAGATTCTGACATTACCTAAACAAATGAAATAAGATTATGATTTCTAATAAACTAACAAAATTATGCTTCATTCTCCAAATATTGCAAGTGTTCATGTTCTTGGTCTTAAACAGAAAGTGGGGAACACTTTATCTCAAAGAATTTTAGAAACAAGAAGATTATAATGTTCTTATAAGCTCTGAACATGAACGACCAAGCTAATGAACTCAGCACTCCGGAAATTGTTGTCTAAATAGCATGTTCAGGGTTTCCTTTCTGTCTGAACTACCAAAGTTCTCAGGAAGAACAGGTTTGGCCATGTTAGGAAAAACCACAGTATATTTACTGCAGGTTTAGGGAGTTTACAGTCTTGTGATTATAGATAAGTTCAGCACTTGCATGCTTTATGGTTTCACATGGTTGGCAGAAGGGCATTGAATCTGATTTGCTGATTCCCTTTATTCCATAAAAAATATTTAATAATTTATTTGAAATGACTAAATTTGACCAAGTCAACTTTGGAAAAATTAAATATAATAACACTATTTTTAACTAAAATAATTGATTGGGTTGACCTGAATACTATATTCTTTTCCAAATCAGTTCTTAAAAAAGACCTTATAATTATAATTTCAAGTTTTTTGCAATAGGTAATATCATAATATTAAAATCCATACTAGACTAGTGGGTTGACTTGGAACCCACGGATCCAATCGAGGTTGAAATAAATAGAAAAAGAAAAAATCTTAACTAACATGATCAAAAATTTAAGTTGACTTTGTAACTTCATCTACTTAGATTTAACCCAATCAAAACCTAGCCATTAACCAAATTGATTTTTTTTTGTTAAAATAATGTTGTTTTAATTCTTTTTAAAAAGAAAATATTTTTTTTATCAGCTCTCCTAACCCATGACCTAATCTTTGTCTCGAGCTAAATGCAGGTCGGGTTTTAAAATTATAGATAATACATGGATTTGTGTATAATTAATTTATTCATTCGTGGAGTCTTATAGGCATAATTATTAATCCCCATCCCCAGTCTAAGGGTTGACCCAACTAAGAAGGGAGGTCTTGGGTTAACCTTGGAAAATAAAAAATAAAATTATGTTTGAGGTTTTAATATTTTATATGATTTTTTTTAAATAATACGTATGAATTAGACTATAAAAAAATATGAGGCAGAATGTGTAGTATAATTATCACACATAATTTTTTTTAAGAAACAATTCATGTGGATGTAGGTTATAAAAAAGAAATGTGAGGTATGAAGTGTAATATATTTATCTCACATCCAAAAGTTAAGAAACAATTCATGTGAATGTGAGCTATATATAGTTATTCCACGTCAAAAAGTTAAAAAACAATTTATGTGAATATAAACTGTAAAAAAAAAGTGTGAGACTAAATATTCATAAACCAATTTTATATTTTCTAGGTTTATTAAAAAAATAAAAATGTTAAAAGTAAAAATTGAATCTCACTTGAGTTATCTTGGGTCACTAGAGTTTTCGGTTAACTTAGGAGGAGACCTAAATTTGACCAGGTCAATTGCATCTTTAAATTTTTGCTATTTGAGACCCGGACAAGGCCCTAGGTTATCCAGATCTTAGGCCAAACTGCTGGGACGAGCCGGGTTTGTAATTTTGATTATAGGTGTTGTCTTAAGGTGGACCGAACATATGAACACAGCCAGAGCCCTAATATATACTTCCAGTTTTCTGTGCTTTGTATGTTATGGCGTAGAACCGGGTTAAGGCCCAAGAAAAAAGGGCCGATTATTTCCAGCTTAGATACCCTTCTTTTCTTGACCCATTGCTGCTACCGATCATTTCCAAAATCCTCGATTCTGCTGATTAACTTCGGAAAAAACAAACGCCGAATACTTCCCGACTTTTTATGCCGATGTCTTGACGATTAAATTCCAAACAAATTGATGATTAATTCCATGTTAATCGGCCACTCATAGCCGATTTTTGGCATTTCCGATTAACTGACGAGTTTTCCCAATCGCCGATTAAAAGGAGGGCCGCTCCAGATTTATTTACGATTATTTTGCGAGTGAAACTCCGAGTTTTCATCCCACTGGCTTGCAATTGCCGATAATTTTGCATCTCTAGCCGATTAATTACTGCATTCTAGCCGCAACCTGCCGATCTGCTGCCGGTTATTGTGCAATAACCCAAAAAATAACGAGGAATTACCGATCACCAACCACCGCAGCCGATTAATTCAGGTACTGGCCAATTCTTGCCTGCACGTTTAGGGCATATATAAGCAAATAAATTCCACAGTCTCTTGCTGTCCTTGTGGTGACCTGCTGCAAGCTAACCCCAAACCCAAGCCTTTTTTCAAATCGGTCCCCAAGAAAGGTTCACCAACTTTGATTTCTGCACATAATTGATTTCTTGGAGTCAACACTTCAATCTTTGACTAAGTTTTCTTTTCCATCACGTGATCTTTACTGATCAGATTTGGCTTCAAATATTGGCTTGTGGGATCCCATGACCTTGGATCTCAATTGATTACTTTAAACAAAGAGAGAGAAAGGATAAATCCAATATAGCCCGATCATCAACAACATATTGGTGGAAATAAGAAAGAAAACCTGTGCAATTCTGTGGATGAAAAAAATATATTCAAGCACATAATTTTGTGTTTATTTAGTGTTTTACGTTTGAAATTTTATCAAAATAATTTATATTTTATTTTTTTACATATAAAAACATCAAAATCATTAAAAATTACAAAAAAAAACATTAATTTAATGTTTTTCAAATAAAAAGTATTTTTAAAACACAGCTATGACTCTTCTCCCCCCTCCCAACAATGACCTTAAAAAGAAATCTCAGATGCTTCCCTTTTGGTGCCAAGAAATGTGGGGAGGAAAAAGCAATGATGATTTGAGAAAGAACTTTGCAGCTGTTAGACAGGACTGACAGTAGAGCCGGTTTATTCTCCTGTACCAAAACTTTCCCTGCTGATGTACTGAGGAGTCCAACCAGATGTAATGGGAATAGTATCAGCTGAACTAGCATCAACGTCGATGTTGCCAACGGCAGCAGGCCACACGAACGCTGGTTTCAAAGGGGGTACGTGCGGCGGCGGCACTGATCCTGATATTATCTGAAAGATAGCCTGCGTTTTAGGCCTTTCGCTGGCAATAGGATGGGAGCATGCTAGTCCAAGCAGCAGCAGCCTCTTTGCTTCCTCAGCAACATAGTCACTGTTCAGCCTTTCATCCACAGCCTCTAGTATACGCTCTTCACGATGTAGACTCCAAACCCAGTCCACCAAGAATTGGAAGCCTCCAATCTTGGTCCATGGACGCTGACCGCACACTACCTCTAGAACTACAGCGCCGAAACCATAGACATCAGACTCGCGGGTGGCCTTGCCAGTGTGAAAGCATTCTGGTGCAATGTAGCCCATGGTTCCAGGCACTCCTTCTAGCTCAGCATAGGACGTTTTCTCATTCTCCAAAGCGCGCGCCAGACCAAAATCACCTAACCGAGCATTGAACTCAGAATCCAGCATGATGTTACTGGCCTTGAGGTCACGATGCACCACTGTTTGATCATATTCATTGTGGAGGTAGTGCAGCGCTGATGCTACACCTGATATGATCTTGTACCTCAAGTTCCACTCTAGGATGACATTACCCTCAAGTTCATGGAATAGGTGATTGTCCAAGCTCCCATTTGGCATGTAGTCATATACTAGAAGCAACATTCCACTCTTGTGGCACCAGCCTAGTTAATCAAAGTCAAGATTATTATCAGAAACCACTTTAAGACCCTCATTATGCTGAAATATGAACATGGATTGAGCAGTAACACTGCTGCATTGAACATTTAGAGCAAAATTGGCTGTGCAACCCATGAAAGAGACGTTCTACCATTTGTTTGGTCATGTATGTACACTAAGTTGTACCATTTCAGATTTCCAGTTACATACCACTACATATTAGACTCTCCCACCGCATCTCACTTTCGAAAGCAAAATCTTCGGTTTCTTTTATTCCTCTTTTCCCAACAAAAGGATATCAGATCATGTTCACATGAGCTTTTCTTTTCATGTTAGCAACATGATTGAATTAGATAGCTATCGACAGCCTTTTCTTTCTGAAGAGTGATCCGCATGAAAAAAGAATGTGGAAAGAATATATATAAAAAGAGAAGGTGGAAAAGAAAAGAAAAGAAACCAATGACTAAAGTCACAAATGATCAAAACAAAAGCAGAAAAGTTAATTACCAGGACAAAGACCTGCTGCCAACAATCAATACATGGATTTCTACTGTTGATAACTTTTGTCATGTTTCCCTTGATTGAGCTTCATCAAAAGACTTATCAACAGCCCTATTGCTATAATGATGTGATGAAATTAACAATTGTATGCATATCCAACATGCAAAATGTTCAAAAAAACGTTGTTGGCATTTTGAACCCTTCCAAGCTCTGCAACCAGGCACATGCCAAGTTGTGATATAACTTCCGGGACCATGCAAGTGCTAAGACTCCTTTGAACTTGCTACTGTAAAATATAACTTGTAATTGCAAACCCTTGTTGTTATTCTCTTACAAAGCTATAGTTTCAAAGAAATTTAGTAATTTTTTTTTACTTTCAAGAAGGAAAAAATATCAATCAGGACACAGAAAATGACATGACAAGCATGGACTTTGTATGGATATTAGGTACAACGTAAAAGGAGAAACAAAGAGAGGTAGATGTGAAATATAGCTAGAGAGAAGGAAACTTGCCAAGTAATCGGACAAGATGTTTATGGCGGAGACGGTTAATGATGGTAAGTTCAGACAGGAAATCATCCTGACCCTTGATGTTGTCTCTGGAGAATTTTTTTACTGCAATTTGAATGTTCTCTTTGGTCAGCAGACCTTTGTAGACCACACCAAAACCACCTTGACCAAGCTTATGCCTCTCATCGAAATTATTGGTGGCCTTCTTCAGATCCTTGAAAGGGAACTCCCTCGGCGTTCCAGGCAAACTCTTAAGGGCACCTAACAGATTAGGGTCCGATGCTGCCTTCTTCTTGTGAAGATAGTAGAGCCAAGTCCCTACCCCAATCAGCAGCAACGAAAATAGAGCAACCCCAATTCCTACACAGATCTTTATCAGCTTCTTATTATCAATGCCACCATTCTCAACCGAGTCATCAGACAGCATCTCTACTGTCAGGTTCCACCTGAGGACACAATTGAGCTGAAAATTTCTTCCCGTGGATGCAGCAAAACCAAAGTAAGACTTCTCTCGGACAAGGTCTTTGAGGTTAAGTTCTGCTGCCAGCGCCGGCGTGGCAGGCTTGGCCTTTCCTTCCTCTGCCATATACACTTCCATTTTCTTACTGTTCCCATCATAATGAACCCAAACCATGTGATTCCTGGCACCAACAGGAGCAATTTCGATGCCCAAGTCGTCAAGGGAAACAGTCTTGAGAGAAATGACACTGTGGATGTTAAGGCCCATGTGGTTACCATCAGGATCAAATTCCTGCTTAACAGTATCAAGCTCAATGGCAACTATGCCATTCTCCGGATTGCGGTCTGTAGTAGAGTTGGTCAGACCGAGATACTGCCCGTCGCTGTTCTCCGGGAGTGCAAGGTCCGGGGCTATGAGAAATGCTAACCCTTCTCCAGGTGTGGAGTTGTCAACGCGAAAGATGTTAATAACAAACGAACTGTTGAAAGAAGCCACCCGTACGCCGCCAGCCCCATCATCTTCCCATAGGATGAAGGACTTGTTGAGCAATACACGACCAGACCGGTTTGCTAGACTGAAGTTTCTATTGCTAGAATCAGGAGTGATCTGAAGGGCGTCGTTGCTGATCATGGCAGGTCTTTCTACTTGGAATATATCATAGTAGGTTTGGTTAAACGGGCCGTATTCTCGGTGGAATGGTTGCAGGTTTTGAGCTTGAGATAGGGCTAGAATTAGGAAAGAAACGATGGTAACAAAACTTGCTTGAAGATCCATGAAAATGGTTTGGCGGCTTTGCTAGCTTTGCAGACCAACCAAGCCAAGAACAAAATTTTGGAGGCCAACTGTAATGATTTTTAATCTTGAAAACAGGACATTTCCTATGAGGTTCAATAATTTATCCATTTTTTTATTCCCTCTTGCTTTATCTAGTGACCATGACTAAAACCCAATTGGTATACCCCAGAGTCTTCCTCTCCGTGGTTATCAAAAGCTACAATTTATGGATTTTTTCAAATCTATTTTTCATTTCTTAATTAGCGACAAAAACTACCACCTCACCAATTCCCACTTAGAGATGATTTTGACCAAGACACGTAGAATCCTCCTCGCCTGATTACCCTGATCTCAAAAATGACATTTTCATTTGGTGCCAAAGCATTTTTGATTCTATTAATGACCTTTCTCTTCACAGATGATGAACCCATTTGTCAAGGGAACAAAGCCAAGGCATGGCACGAGGCTTTTTGACCACACGACAAATCAAACTCAATACACAAATGTATTTTATTTTATTTTATTTTAATGTATTTCAGTCCTACACTGAATTTCTTCCTGATTCGATTCTTAAAGCATTGTCGCTTCTGATTTAAATTAATTAACGAAGATAAAGAATTATGTTATTTAAAATGGAATATTTTTTTTTGCTAGAAGTGCATGTTAAGCTATAAGGTTGATGTCAAGCTTTTTTTTAGTCAAATTCAACCTTGAAGAAGATGTAATAGTACAGGAGATTACATTTTAGATCAAAACGATAATCATGGAGTTGATTGATCTTGAGTTGAATCTGTACAGGACCACTCCAAGGCTTCTTTTTTATTATTATTCTTACCCGGATATCCTCACATCGTTTTAAAGAGTGAGATTAGTCTCGTTCGAGGATCGTAACTGCTCCTCCCAATAAATACGATTTCTAGATATCCAACTTATTTTGTGTTTGGAAGCTGACAGGCAGTGGCGGAGCCAGAAATTTTTAAACGAGGGGGCAAATTACTAACAAATATTTGATATTATATGCTATACATATATATGTTATATATAGAAATTAATTTGAAATACATGTACCAACTCAAGTCAAGCAAAATTAATTTAAGAATACTTTTAAAATGAAAAAAACTTATGTTATAATTGTTTTCTTCGACATTTTATATTTTAAAACTGCTTCATAATAATTTTATTTTTAATTTCATTAAAAATATATTTCTCAATATATACTACAAACTTTCATTTATCTATTTCTAAATCTTTCAAGGACTAGGAAAGTTGTTGACAACAATTCTATGCTGACATATGGTACATAACATTTAAAATCATAGCTTAAAAGAATTATCATAAATTGATGTTGTTCTTGCTGACTTGTTGTTTTGTACAAGTAGATTAAATATAAATATTAAATGTTTTTTTTAATTTATCTATTATATCCCTAAATTTTTTAGTTGTCTTGTATTTCATTTTTAATCATTAGTAAATTCATTATTATCATTTTTCATATGAAATTCATAACAAAACTTATCAATTCATCAAAACTCATTTCAATTCATATCCATTAACATATAATATTACCCATACACATCTTAATTCAACAAACCCATAAATTATTATAAACCCTAACATTTTTAATAACTAATTTTTGGAGATGTAGACCCAGTATTTTTGGAGCTTCCATATTTGGTTGACCTATCAGGAAGAGATGAAGTGAAATTAAAAATTGTTTTTGTTAAAAATTAATTTTTGGGTATGTTTTGGATTGTTTTGATGCGCTGATCTCAAAAATAATTTTTAAAAAATAAAAATAAAATCATTTTAATAAATTTCGGCACAAAAAACATTTTGAAAAGCAATTGCAACCACACTTTCATACAAGTAAAGTCTCTAATAGCCCCTCTGTGGTCCAGTGGTAAGAGCTTGAGACCAAGAGGTTTGCTCCCTCTGTGGTCTCAGGTTCAAGCCCTGTGGTTGCTCATATGATGGTCACTGGAGGCTTACATGGTCGTTAACTTCAGGGCCTGTGGGATTAGTCGAGATGCACGTAAGCTGGTCCGGACACCCACGTTAAACTAAAAAAAACTAAAATCTCTAGTAGCACAAGTATAAAAAATATAACTGCTGGCCAGCTCATTTTATATATATATATATATATATACACAGACCATGATGGACACATGAATGAACTGTTAAAAATGCTTTTCGTGTTTTATTTCCTGGGAATTGATAAAAAGAACATGTGATTTAAAAAAAAATAAAAGAAAAAAGATATAATTAAAAATTAAACCCAGGCAGCCGGACGCTATAGCGTTGCAGTTCTGGCTTCGATTTCTGATGCTCTGTGCAGTTTTTCCGGTAACCTAAAGAATACTAGCCGCTGGTCGTGCCATTATGAATATTTCACGATGAATCTTTGCATGGAAGGCAAGGAAAACTAGGCCACTTGCATGAATAACAGTAAGAACTCCTTTTCTAATTAATTTGTGGCCCTCTTAAGGGTAATATTTCAAGTAATTTTCATCATGTTTTTTTTTTAAATGCGTTTTTAAGTAAAAAAAAAATGAGATAAATTGTAATTTATATGATTATAAATAGTTAGAAAAAAGGGATCAAATTTAAAAAGCTCTGCAGAATTAATGAGAGAAAAACAAAATATTAAAGGTGTTGAAAATTCTTTCATGCGTAAGTTCAAGTCCGTCAAAGAAGGACATATATAATTAAAATCTTTATTATTATTATTATTATTAATTATTAATAAAAAATATTTTTTAAATTTTTTAAAAACACGAATTAATCTTATTTTTAAACAGATGATTATTATTATTATTATTATTAAATCAAGTCAAAACTTTTGTACACGTATAAAAATCTCACAATTCAAAGCAAAATTCATGATCAAGTCCAATTTTTTTACAAATCATAGAAAATATAATGACCCAATTCTCCTTAATATAAAAAATAACCCTCACTTTAGGGGTTTATTAATAAATTCACTATATATATTTTTTTAATACTGATTTGCTATTTGGTATTTTAATTAATATTAATAATAATTAAAAAAATTATTTTGCAGCGTGCATGACAGTTTACAAGTAAAAAATATTTTTTATTGGTGATTTCCAAATCTTCATAGCCTACCTTCTTAAGCGGCGCGTGCGGTGGATTTCTCTTTAATTGGCAACAGTTGACCCTTTTTTTTTTCCTCTCTTCTCCTCGAAGTAAATGCTGGCTTTGTAAAATTTGTGTGTTTGTGGGCCCTGTGATAGCAATTGAAGGTAGTGTAGCAGGGCAACTTCCGTCTGATTATTAGTGGTCTCGTATTAAATTAAGCATGGTAAAGGAATTCCGGCTTGCAAATTTATTTATTTTATTTTAAATTAATATTTTTTTATATTTTTAAATTATTTTAATATGTTAATGTTAAAATAATTTTTTTAAAAATAAAAAAAAATATTATTTTAAAATATTTTTAAACAAAAAATATTTTAAAAAATAATCATTACTGCACCTTCAGACACTCTAGTTAATTAATAAAGTGTTGATTTAGTGGTTAAGACAACGATATATCCCTGTAAAAATAAAAACATAAATTTAGAGCTTGTGTTGGCAGTGTGGTTGCAGGTGCTTTTCAAATAACTTTTCGTGCTAAAATACATGTTAATGATATTTTTTTATTTTTTAAAAATTATTTTTGATATCAGCACATCAAAACGATCCAAAACGTACAAAGCATATTAAATTTTAACAAAAAAAAAATTCAATTTTTTTGGGAACACGGATTGAACCGCGTTCCCAAACTTCAAACAGAACTAGTCTAACCCTTTACAATAAAAAGTGTGGAATATCCAGGTCACGATTAAAAAAAAAAACAGAAATATGCGAAAATGTTCAACACGATCTACATTAACAAATTCAAATTACAAGATTCTATGCTACAGTGCTTCAGTTTCAGGGTAAAGTAAAGCTGGTTTTGGTAAGCAAATAAATGATCTTTCACCATTCTTTACGACCAGTGTACTTCAGCCTTCACGTTTCAAACTTCTTGCAAGGTAAATTTAATCCCTCAATTCTAAATTTAGAAAACAAAAATGATTACTGGGGATAAATTGGGTTTTTTCTTTTTTACTCTCCCCTTCTTGGATATTAGGGATAAATTGACTTTAGGGGTTTATTTGTAATTTCATAAAGGTTTTTCTTTAATACTCATTTAATAGTAGGAGTTATTTCATTTATTAATTAATACCAATAATAATTAAAAAAAAAAATTGTTTTTACGTGCGGCAATTCATGATGGTAAAAAAAATATCATTGGTATTCTCTTAATCATCATTTTAGGACTTACCTCTCTAAGCAGCGAGTGTAGCAGAATTCTTTCCAGTTTGGTTGCGGTTGATTTTTTTTTTTTCCTCGAAGTTTTGCGTAAGGCTTTGCAAAATTTCACAACAGTCATTGAATATGTTTTTCTTAAAATTTATTCCTTATATTTTTAATTGCTATTTTTTTATTTAAATTAATTTATAAAATTAAATTGTTTTTTTTTCAATTTCATCTTCCCTCAAGTTTTTTATATGTTAGATTTTTTTTTTATGATTTCATCCTCCTTCATTATATTTACTTATTAGATTTTATCCTTATTTTTTTATTACTGTTTTTTTTACTCTGACAAGTTTTTTAAATTGATATTATTTTACAATTTCATCATTCAACATTAAATTGAGCTTCTTGATTGAGCCCGGGTTGAAGATTTAACGGGTTGCAAATTTGAGAGATTAACCCAAGTTTAAAAGATTCGTTCGAGTTTATTTTAAAAAAAAACTAATGTTTTTTAGTTTCATCCTTTAACATTTGATTTAATTGGAGACTGAGATCTGTTATTTTTTTTTTACTGAAATTTTCACTTATTTTGAAAATAGCCCTGATTTTCTTAGGTCTTTTTATTTATTGTTTTTTGTTATCTCTTTTTTTTAAAAAAATGTTTTTGAATTAAATTAAATGGATTGCTCAATATTTATTTAAAAAACTATATCGTCTAATATGCCACCACAAATTCTTTTGTTTTTTTTTTAAGCTTTCATCCTCGTTTGAGTTAATTAGAGAATGAGCTCTATTATTATTATTATTATTATTGTTATTCCTTTTATAAGATTTTTAATTAAATTAACTGACGTATTGGATCCAGTAAGTTCAATGACTTGAATATCAAATTTTTCTTTCTTGTTTGAAAACATTGTCATCATTTAAGTTTTTTTTTTTTTTTTTTTTTTATAAATAAT
>Ga0307515_10002921_pt1 | contig 36259 bp, 32 predicted proteins | sample 17_EM_MG_FD_194513 | JGI IMG/M metagenome (GOLD analysis project Ga0307515, IMG submission 194513) | Populus trichocarpa ectomycorrhiza microbial communities from riparian zone in the Pacific Northwest, United States - 17_EM | ecosystem: Host-associated > Plants > Roots > Unclassified | place... | reverse complement strand
ACCGATTTGCGCGGGGCACTTTCGCTCTCAGTGATTGGGTGCTTCTTCGACTTGCCCTTGCCCTTTTTGGAGTGCTCCTCCTCGTGGTCTTCCAGGACGCGCTTTTCGATCTCCTCCCAGTTTTTCTGTGCAGCCTTGCCCTCGTCTTTGCTGAGTCGGTGACCAGGTTTGAGGCGCAGGCGGTGTTTGACCACAGACGTAATACCTACATTACTTCTCTTGAATGGTAAAGATCATAAGGAATAGGTAATGAGACGAACGATCGTGGGAGAAGAGGTCCAGTTCATTGTCTTCGGGGCCATCCTGTTTGCGTTTCTTAAACCTTTCTGCGACTTTGTGTGTGGCAAGGGACATCGGCAGATGGTTGGTGATCGCTATACTCGGGCTGAGGATTCAGACCGACCAAATAAGAAGGGAGCACGTACGATCAAAAGTGGCATGAAAGAAGTAGTGGACGAAAATGGTAAATGCAAGAAGGGCGATCATGCAGATTCCTTGTGGGTAGGAGCTCTGCCGGCCTGGTTCGGGTTTCAGCATATGACTCTCACCACAATAAGAAATGTACCTTCGGCGTCCTGGGCAAGGAAGAAAAGACCGATTAAACAGAGATGTTGGATATACACGCCAGTGACTGAAAAAGCATCATCAGCTGGCGTTAAGCAGAACCAAAGAAACACATACAAAGATTGGAAATCAGAATCGGGAAATATAGACCACCCGTTTCCTGAGCGTCCGGTTGATCCATAACCCAGATAACTAGACTAATTGATTAGTATAAACACAGGCAGCACCCAATAGCAACGTACGCAAGAACTTCCAGGCCAGCCAGAAGAGCATGAAGGCGAGGAGAGCGAGTCCATTGATGACAGGGCTGGGGAGGATACGGTCAGGGAGGCTACTGCTTAAGTTGGAAAAGGATCACTTACGCAATGACAGAGTACGCAATAGCAATGGTAGCAAGCAAACTTATTCTAGGGAGCATTTCGCCGAAGTCGACCATTGGCATCACGAATCTAGCAGTGAACGCCCCTCTCGGCGTCTGGCCAAAGAAGAGCCTCTGGATGAAGAAGATGACGAGCGAGGCCGCCTGAAGCAATGCACTCGCAGCGCCGGTGAAGCCCTGCTGGATCATGTATGTGAGGAAGAAGATGTTCGCGTCAGGCAGGTACTTGGCGAGGCTCTCCACCACGTGCTTGGGGTCGTTGGCGAAGTCCGAGGCCAATTTCGCAGTGTTTTGCAGTGCATTCGCGGAGGCGGTCAGCCCAGCCGAGAGGGTGATGATGAGAAAACCGTGGATGACGAGGAAGAGGTAGTACCGCTTGTACACAGAGAGGGATAGGCGCGAGTAGCGGGTGATGTTCTCGAACCAGGCGAGCGCGCGGAGGAAGTATGGGAGAAGCAAGAACAGGATGGCGATGAAGAGAGGGGGGAAGACGCCCTGGATGATGCCCTGCACGGTAGGTGGTGTGTTGCAGACCCAGGCCAGCCACTGGTAGTTCACACAGAGTGTGTCGACGTTGGAGACTGCACCTGCAAATGCGACGGGGACGGCCCAAAGGATGATCAAGCCGATGTTGGCGGCCCAGGAGAGCAGATATCGGACCTTCATTTCGTAGGCGCTGTCGTCAATCTAGAGATTATTTGGTCAGAGGGGAGCATGTGCGGACGTGCGGGAATTATGGGGCTAGTGGTGACTCACATTAGCCCAGATGACATCCTCTGGGGCGACCTCGATCGACTTCTGCGCCATGACGAGCGGCTCGTGGTAGGAGACACATTGCGCGAGGACATGGGCACCCATCTGGAGGTTGCACTGCACGAACGCGCTGCCCTGGGGTGGGCAGTTCGGCAGAGTCTCTCGCAGCTTGTCGATCTCGACATTGAGTCTCACAATTTCCTTGGTGCACCAGTCAATCGTGTCAACTCTCTGGCCAATGAAGGGGATCCAGCCGAGTCGGTGAGTCGGGCGAGTGATGGTATCGAGGAAGCGGCCTGCCCCAATGTTTCCATCCTCGGCTGCTTCTGCAAGCGCTTGGTCGTCCTTGTTCGCATGAACAGCCAGCGGGAGGGAGGGACCAGGGCGGGACTTCGTCTTCTTGCCAAAGGCCTTGACGGCGATCTCCATGACATCCGTGGCAGCAACTTCGAGCTTCTTACATGCATCGAGTCGTTCATTGAACAGATCAGGAAGGCCAGGGCAGCTGCGATAGATCCATACGTGGGCGATACCTCCGGGGATGAAGGAGAAGAACTCTTTGAGGTCCTGCTCACTGTTCGCGAGTTCAGTGGGTACGTTGGTGATTAGGACAGTTTTTGACTGGGCTAGTTTAGCGTGTTGTGATGAGAGAAGGAATTCGTGGCGGTGGTGGACGAAGATAAGCCATTCGCGGCGGATGAGGTAAAGAGTGAAGAAGGTGAGTATGTACGAGCAGACTAGGTGGCCCCAGTACCGGGACCGCTGTGTTTTCGCAATGCTGGAACATTGTCGGTCAGTCAAGTGCCGATCCCGACAATCGGCAAGCGATGAAATAATTTAAGAAGGATGAGGAAATATGTGCGCTACGTACTTCCCAAAAGCTAGTTGAGCGAGGCCGTCCTTATTACCACCATGTATTCCGATAGCGTTTATTGGAAGGAGGATAGGCCAAGTGACGAGCACATAAACCGCCATGAGTTTGACCATCATCATGAAGAATCGAATCTGATATTAGTGGAAATTAGCCGCGAACCAGGAAAAGCTTGCCGGAAGCAAACCGACCGCCATGTATGCGTCGAGACCATTATGGCGAATGATATCCTTTGCAGGTGAGACCAAAATCGTAGGTAACCACTTCCATAGGCCTGGCGGCATAGACGGGGCGCGTTTACTATATTCCGGGGGGTAATGAGCTCAGATTAGTCTATTTCGGGACCAACTCACGCTGGGGGCGGGAGATACGTCCTCGGGGCATAGATACGATGCATGCGTGACTTGAGCAGCAGAAATAGACCGACTTGGAGTGCGAGCAGCCCGACATTGATGACGAGGGCGGTAACGAATGAACGTGCGCTGTGGAATGAGAACGGAATGAGCAGGTATACATGCAGACATGAGCTAGTGATTTTTTGAGTAAATTACCTGTTATTTTTCGACTCGAGTGCTGAATTTGCTGCACTCATTCTGATTCAACCTGTACCCGACGGTGCCGGCAACCTCTCTCCTGGCATCTGGCGCCTTCTAAGTATATATGATTCCAAAGGACAAGACATTCGTCGTCTCTGGTGGGTACGTCTTGTAGCAGCTTTTTCCTTCTTCACAAATCAACACCCATTCTGCAGCTCGAGCGGCCTCGGTCTCGCCACCGTCAGGTGCTTATATGAAGCAGGCGCATACGTCGCAATATTAGACCTGCAAGACGTCCCACAAGATGTCAAGGCCTCCTGCGGCTCGAAGATCTGCTTCTTCAAGACAGACTTGACCAACGCGGCAGAAGTGGAGCTGGCTGTTCAAGCCGTAGTCAAATGGGTCAGCAGCACTAAGGCAACTCTGGGAGGCGTCGTAAATTCTGCTGGCGTCGCTTCTGCCGCAAAGGTATTTCCGTTCGACAGTCACCTCACAGCGACTGATTGGCAATGGACCGGCGACTTTATAGACGATCGACAGCAGTGGGAATCCACACTCTTTGGACCTCTTCGACTTTGTTGTCTCTTTGAACCTGACTGGAACGTTCAACCTTATTCGGCTCGTTGTTGCGGAGATGGTGAAGCAGGACTCGGTGGGGCCCGATAACGAGCGTGGTATTGTAATCATGGTTTCTAGTTCTGCGGCAGTATGTGATACGACCATCTCTGATCCCTGTTCTTACCTTATGCCCTCCATCCACAGTTCGAAGGGCAGCCGGGTCAGGTCGCGTACGCTGCCTCGAAAGGCGCAGTCCGCTCGATGACCCTACCCATGGCGCGCGATCTGGGACGGTTTGGGATTCGCGTCGTCACCATCGCGCCCAGCCTCTTCGTATCCCCAATGACCGAACGTATGTCACCAAAAGTCAAGGAGAGCCTGATTCGGGATGTCGTCTTCCCAAAACGCTTCGGAGAAACGCACGAGTTCGCGGACATGGTCTTGTGGCTCATTAAATCGACGTATGTCAATGGAGAAGTATTCCGGCTCTCTGCTGGTGGTCGTATGCCAGGCAAGCTCTAGCCTTGATACAGCAGAAAGTGTACGGCGTAGTTTAGATACCAGTTGGTGATCGTGCTGATCTTCGCCCACATCGTTCCTTCGTGCCTTTCGAGCTCGCTCCAGAGAGGTCACATTTTCTGCGACCCTCTTCTGGACAGTGACAGGGTTATTTCAACTACTCCACCCCTCGTGTTGTTGAATAAAGGGCGAAGGTAGCGACTCAACAGCACACGTGAGTATAGCTAGTGGAATAGAATGTTTTACACAAGGCTCCATTTGCAAAATGGAAAGTGTGAATCAACTCAGCCGTTTCCATCGCCGATGGCAATCTGCTCGTGTTCGTACGCCTTCCTGAGTCAGATATGCGTATCGCCGAGACTGAAGTTGCACCATGGAGGATGGTGCTGCACCGATAGGCCATACGAACTGATTATTATACATCGGCGCGCTTTCACTCATCACCAGACGGCTTCCACTCACCACGACTTCCTCGAACTTTATCGCCACGGGATTCGCGAGCCGAGTAGTGTCCTACACGATGTGTCATGTGTGTCGATGAATTAAGCTTGCCCTCTGTGCCCTTCGAAGATTAAGTACCGCCCGCTTCCTTGCCTTGAGGCGACCAGCAAGTGAAAAGTGGGTAAATGAGCTGCATCGCTCAAAGTCTTGCCTCGCCGCTATCACGACATGAACAGAAATGAATCTCAGGTTATTTGTAAATGTAAACGAGAAGGAGCTCTTTTCAACGGATATCTTCCAAAGTGTGCGGACATTCGTTCCGTCCTCTTCCGCTGCTCGACGATCACGGCGTGCCGGGCTTGCGTGGGATTGGCGTGGAGTCCGGTGAATGACGAGTGAGTAGGAAGACACGCGGCTACTGGACAAAGCACCAAATCGAACTTCTTGGGGACCCCAACCGGCTGTTTTCAAACTCGGCGAGCAAACTTGAACTCGTCCTCGTCTTCTCGTCTTCTCTCCTCTTTCTCTCCTATCCTCTTCTCTTCACTAGAGCATCGCAGACGGCCCCGTCCACACACCAACGTCGCCCGATCGACCTCACCGAAACCTGGGTTGCACACTGTCCTCTGCCGCGGTCGTTGCATTCAGCTAGCACGCTGTCCCATAGAACTAAATCTCTTGTATCTCCAAAATGAGCTCTCCAAATCATGAGAGAGTCGCCCACTTCATCGGTACGCACCACGCGAGACTGCCGCAAGGGAATGGCTGACCGTTTCTCGTTTGCGAAGGCGGAAATTCGCTAGACAAGGCTCCATTAGGCACAGTACACGACTTCGTTAAGGAACATGGAGGCCACTCTGTCATCACCAAGGTGGGTTCAATGCATTTCGAACTTTTGGGGACCTTGGGGTACCACTTAGGACGCGCGTTCGTCACGAACCTGTCTTCCATTACGTGTCTTATTATATACCCGACTCAGTAAAACTACCAAGGGTCCCATTTTGTCGCGTTTCTGACGCAGCGGACTTCCTTCTTTTTGTTTCCTTCTTTCTCATTGGTGGGCCACTGACTACATCTCAACTTACAGGTCTTGATCGCAAATAACGGTCAGAGGCATGCCTATTCGCGTGAACGTCCCAGCTGAACGCCCTTTCAGGTATCGCTGCCGTCAAGGAAATCCGCTCCATTCGTCAATGGTCTTACGAGACCTTTGGCACAGAGCGTGCCATCGAATTCACCGTCATGGCCACACCTGAGGATCTTCGCGTCAACGCAGACTACATCCGTATGGCCGACCGTTACGTTGAGGTACCAGGAGGGACGAACAATCACAACTACGCCAATGTCGACTTTATAGTCGATGTCGCCGAACGAGCAGGAGTACACGCCGTCTGGGCTGGGTGGGGCCATGCCTCGGAGAACCCGCGCCTCCCCGAATCGCTCGCTGCCTCGAAGCATAAAATCGTCTTCATTGGCCCCCCTGGATCGGCGATGCGATCCCTCGGAGACAAGATCTCCTCTACTATCGTCGCACAACACGCCAAAGTTCCCTGCATGGCCTGGTCTGGCACCGGAATCGACGAGGTCGAACTCTCGGAGCAAGGTATCGTCACCGTTCCCGACAAGGTTTACAAGAAGGCCTGCGTCACCACGGTCGAAGAGGGCATGGGACATGCAGCAACTATTGGTTACCCCATCATGATCAAGGCTAGCGAGGGCGGTGGTGGCAAGGGCATTCGCAAGGTCGAAAGCCCAGACGCATTCAAACTCGCTTTCAGCGCTGTGGCCGGCGAGGTCCCCGGCTCTCCCATCTTCATCATGAAACTTGCAGGGTCAGCCCGCCATCTTGAGGTCCAGCTCCTCGCTGACCAGTACGGCAACGCCATATCCATCTTCGGTCGTGACTGCTCTGTCCAGCGCCGCCACCAGAAGATCATTGAGGAAGCACCAGTTACCATTGTTCAAGGCGAGAAGTTTGAAGAAATGGAGAAAGCCGCCGTCCGACTCGCCAAGCTTGTAGGCTACGTGAGTGCCGGTACTGTCGAATGTGAGTAATCCATGTGTCTCCTTATTACTACCTAACTTGTCTTCAGATCTCTACAGCCCAGCTGAGGATCATTTCTATTTCCTGGAGCTCAACCCTCGTCTCCAGGTCGAGCACCCGACCACCGAAATGGTCAGTGGTGTCAACCTCCCTGCAGCTCAGCTTCAGATAGCGATGGGTATTCCTCTCCACTGCATCCGTGACATTCGCCAACTTTATGGCCTGAACCCCCATGGCACCAACGAGATCGACTTTGATTTCCAGAAGCCTGACTCTGCCCAACTCCAGCGCAAGCCTCGACCAAAAGGTCACGTCGTCGCCTGTCGTATCACTGCTGAGAATCCAGATGCCGGGTTCAAGCCCTCTAGCGGTAGTTTGCAGGAACTTAATTTTCGCTCCAGCACCAATGTATGGGGTTACTTCTCCGTCGGTACTGCTGGTGGTCTGCACGAGTTCGCCGACTCCCAGTTTGGTCACATCTTCGCTTATGGTTCAGATCGCGATGAATCAAGGAGGAACATGGTCATGGCCCTCAAGGAGATCAGCATTCGTGGTGACTTCCGCACGCCCGTCGATTTCCTTGTTACACTTCTTGAGACCGACGCGTTCTCCGGCAACAGCTTCACGACTGGCTGGCTCGACACGCTCATCAGCGAAAATCTTACAGCTGAACGCCCCGACCCGACCTTGGCTGTCATCTGTGGTGCTGTTCAGAAGGCTCACGTCTTATCCGAGGCATGCTGGAAGGAGTACAAGACGATCCTAGAGAAGGGTCAAGTCCCTGCTCGTGACACTCTCAAGACAGTTTTCGGAGTCGACTTCATTTACGAGGGCGTGCGATATAACTTTACCGCGGCTCGGTCGTCCTCGACCTTCTGGACCCTCTACCTCAACGGTGGAAGAACGATGGTTGCTGCCAGACCCCTGGCCGACGGCGGTTTGCTCGTCTTAATCGATGAGAAGAGTCACTCTGTGTACTGGAGGGAGGAAGTCGGTGCCGTGCGGCTGATGGTCGATAACAAGACCTGCCTCATCGAACAAGAGAACGACCCAACTCAATTAAGGAGCCCTAGTCCTGGTAAACTTGTTCGCTTCCTTGTTGATAGTGGTGACCATGTTAAGGCTGGTCAGGCTTATGCCGAGATCGAGGTGAGCGAACTGATCCTGATGCTCTGAATATCAACTGAAGCCATGTTGCAGGTTATGAAGATGTATATGCCCCTCGTCGCCCAAGAAGATGGTGTTCCCTTGTTCGTCAAGCAAGCTGGCGTCAGTCTCGAGCCTGGTGACATAATCGGCATCCTTACCCTCGACGACCCAAGCCGTATCAAGCACGCGAAGCCATTCGAGGGTCAGCTCCCCGATATGGGCCACCCCAGCATCATTGGCTCGAAGCCTCACCAACGCCTTGCATGGGATGTAGACATTCTCAATAGCATTCTCGACGGTTTTGACAACCAGGCAATTATGAGTGCAATCCTCAAGGATCTCTTTGAAGTCCTCCGAAATCACGAGCTACCTTTCGTCGAGGCTACTGCCGTTCTCGCTACTCTCTCTGGTCGTATGCCTAGCAAGCTCGAAGAGTCGGTTAGACATTCGATCGATGCTGCCAAGGCGAAGTCCTCCCACGAGTTCCCCGCCGCTCGAATCAAGAAGATTCTTGACACATACCTCAATGAACTTCGCCCACAAGACCGCACCATGGCCCGCTCCTCTATCCAAACTCTCATCGATCTCGCTGAACGCTACAAGTACGGTTTGAGAGCTCACGAATGGAACACCGTTGCAGCGCTCTTTGCTCGATATATCGACACCGAGAAGCTCTTCGGTGGTGACATCGAACAGCGCGTCCATAAGCTTCGTGAGGAGAACAAGGATGATCTCGAGAAAGTCGTGCAAATCGTCCTGAGTCACATCAAGGCGCCTTCCAAGAACAAGCTAGTTCTCTCGCTTCTCGATACCGTCAAGGATTACGGTGCTGCAGCGTTACGGCCTGAAATCAATCTTGCCGGAGTGCTGAAGGACCTGGCCGCCCTCGAAAGTAGATCAGCTAACCCAGTGTCACTCAAGGCTCGCGAAGTGTTAATCCTGTGCCACATGCCCTCGTATGACGAGCGGACAGTTTCCATGGAGGCGGTCCTTAGAGCTTCTGTCACTCCTGCCACTTACGGCGAGTCAACCGTTCGAAGGTACCTATCTCCGCATCTATGCCAGTTGCGAAATATTGATGTTATATGGGACAGTGATCCGAATTTCGAAGTGCTCAAAGAGCTGACCGACTCGAGATGGATCGTATTTGATGTTCTACCCACATTTTTCTGTCATGACGATCCAGGCATCGCGCTTGGTATGTATTCCCTTCTTCTAAACTCGCTCGCTATCGTTGACGCCCCTTTAGCTGCCCTAGAAGTCTACGTTCGTCGCGCGTATCGTGCTTACACCCTTCTTAGCATTGACCATGAAGAAGGGGATGGACTTGAAGATGGCGACGCTCCTCATATCGTCACATGGCGGTTCAAGCTTGGCCAGAGCAACTCTCCACCATCCACCCCTCGGCTCGACGAACATGAGTGAGCCCATTGCATTTCTTGCCGCTTCATTTGTGCTGATGGTTGCGCTAGCACGAAGCGTCGCCAAGGATCTGTCAGTGACTTGAACTATCTTATTTCGCGCAACCAATCGGCACCATTCCGTACCGGTGCCATTGCATCTTTCAGCGACCTTCAGGCCCTCCAGAAAGGCTTCGATAAGGTTGTCGGCTCTCTGCCTGCCTTCGATAAAGAATCATTCGAGGCAACCTATGGTCCGAACGGAGAGCCTCCGAACGTGGTCAACATCGCGCTCCGCACCTTTGACGAGGCCGGGGATATGGCGGATGACGCCTGGAGGGAGAAGTTTGTTGCCCTCACCAATGAACTCCAAAACTTGCTCATTTCCCATGGTGTACGCCGTATATCCTATCTAATCTGCCGCAAGGGCCAATACCCCGTTTACTTCACCCTCCGTGACATGGGTGGGACTTGGCGCGAAGAGGCAGCCATTCGTAATATCGAACCAGCCCTGGCTTACTTGCTCGAGCTCAGCCGCATCTCCAACTATCACATTACACCTTGCTTCGTTGACAACCGCCAGGTCCATATCTACCACGCCGTCGGTCGCGAGAACCAGCTCGACAGTCGGTTCTTCATCCGCGCCCTGGTCCGCCCTGGTCGCCTCCCTGGCAATATGCGGACGGCCGAGTTCCTCATCTCCGAGACGGAGCGTCTTGTTGGTGCCGTCCTTGACGCCCTCGAAGTCGTAAACGTCCAGCACCGCGGTACCGATTGCAACCATATCTCTATGAACTTCGTCTACAATCTCAATGTTACGCTCGACGAGGTCTACGAAGCCCTTGCTGGCTTCCTGGACCGCCATGGCAAACGCCTGTGGAGACTGCATGTTACAGGTGCCGAGATTCGCATCTCTCTCGAAGCTCCCGATGGCATGGTCACACCGATTCGAGCCGTCATCGTCAACGAAACTGGCTTCACTGTCCGTGTCGACGTGTACCAGGAGATCGTTACCGACAAAGGGCACACGATCCTTAAGTCCATCGGAGAGAAGGGCCCCCTTCACTTGCAGCCAGTCAACTTGCCTTACCCAACGAAAGAGAGCTTGCAGCCGAAGCGTTACCAGGCCCATCTTACCGGTACCACTTACGCCTACGACTTCCCTGACCTCTTTGCCAAGTCCGCCTCGAACATCTGGGCAGAGTACAAGTCCAAACATCCCGACGTTATCACCCCTAAGAGTATCCTCCAATCCCGCGAGCTTGTTCCGGATGAGAACGGTCAGATGGATGAGGTCGAACGCCCACCAGGCATGAATACTTGTGGTATGATCGCCTGGGTCTTCATCATTAAGACCCCTGAGTACCCAAAGGGCCGTCGAATCGTTGCAATCGCCAACGACATCACGTTCAAGATCGGTTCCTTTGGTCCTCAAGAGGACGAGTACTTCTACCAGGCTACTCAATACGCCCGCAAGCACGGCATCCCTCGCATATATCTCTCTGCTAATTCCGGCGCTCGCATTGGTCTCGCAGACGAGGTGGTCGGCCTCTTCTCCTGCGCGTGGAACGAACCAGGCAAGCCAGAGAAAGGTGTCAACTACCTCTATCTCACTCCTGAGGCCCACCTCAAGCTCAACGAGAAGGGTGGTCCCTCTGTACTCACCGAAGAGATCGACGTAGATGGTGAAAGGCGCTTCAAGATCACCGACGTTATTGGTTTGCAGGACGGCCTTGGTGTCGAGTGTTTGAAGGGTTCTGGCTTGATCGCGGGTGAGACCTCTAGAGCGTACGACGACATATTCACCATTACACTCGTTACTGCTCGCTCTGTTGGTATCGGTGCTTATCTCGTGCGTCTCGGTCAGCGCGCAGTCCAAGTCGAGGGCCAGCCGATTATCCTCACTGGCGCGCCGGCATTGAATAAGGTGTTGGGAAGGGAAGTCTACACATCCAATCTCCAACTTGGTGGTACCCAGATCATGTACAAAAATGGTGTCTCTCATCTGACGGCGGGCAGTGATATTGATGGCGCGACCAAGATTCTGAAATGGCTCGCCTACATACCAGAGCACAAGGGGGCGTCGCTGCCCACAAGGATTTCTCATGATACCTGGGATCGTGATATTGGTTATATACCACCGAACACTGCTTATGACCCTAGGTGGTTCATCGAGGGCAAGCAGGACGAGACGTCTGGGCAGTGGTTGAGTGGGTTCTTCGATGAAGGCTCATTTCAGGAGACTTTGAGCGGGTGGGCGCAGACTGTCGTCGTTGGCCGAGCCCGCCTAGGAGGGCTCCCTATGGGTGTCATTGCGGTTGAGAGTGGGTCATCAAGCCTCCAATCTCGTACACCGAACTGACTGCTTGATAGCTCGAACCATTGAACGAGTTGTGCCCGCTGATCCTGCCAACCCGCTTTCTTTCGAGCAGAGGATCATGGAAGCTGGCCAAGTCTGGTATCCCAACTCGGCGCACAAGACTGCTCAAGCCATTTTCGACTTCAATCGTGAACAGCTGCCACTTATCATCTTCGCTAATTGGCGCGGATTCTCTGGTGGCCAACAAGACATGGTATGTCAAGCCATACCCTTTTTTTTTGCGACCCGTTTTTGACTTTTCCCAGTACGACGAAGTCTTGAAGTACGGTTCAAGGATTGTCGATGGCCTATCGAGCTACACACAACCGATCTTTGTCTACATCGTCCCCAACGGCGAATTGAGGGGTGGTGCTTGGGTCGTCCTCGACCCTTCTATCAACCCAGCGCATATGCAGATGTACGCGGATGTCGATTCGCGCGCCGGTGTACTTGGTTAGCGCTCGCTACTCACAATTCTTATGGCCCTGGCTGACCATCGAACTATGATAGAACCGGAAGGTGTCGTTGAGATCAAGATGCGCCGTGATCGACTTGTATCCTTGATGGAGCGTTTAGATCCCGAGTATTCTGCCTTCAAGAAGGCTAGCAGCGACAAAACCAAATCAGCAGAAGAACGTGCTGCCGCTACTGAAAGTTTCAAGAAACGCGAGGCGGATTTGATGCCTGCGTACAAGCAGATTGCACTTCTCTTTGCTGATCTACACGAGTACGTCAGCCAGCATCGCTAGCACTGATGCATAAGACGATTTTCTGACTTTTCGGTAGTCGTGCCGGTCGTATGCAGGCAAAGGGTTGTGCCCAGCCACTGTCATGGACGAACGCTCGTCGCTCCTTCTATTGGGCCCTTCGGTCCAAACTGGCACTTTCAAAGCACATCTCGCATATCCATCATGCCTCACCTAGCCTCCCGCACACCGCCGCTGAGCGTGAGGTTATGAACTTGCTCCCTAGCGATGTCACTTCGAACCCGCGTGGAATGGACAGTCAAGCGATGGCGGAGGCTCTTGAGGTAGTTGACCTGACTGAGGTACTTCATAACCTGCGGACCGTTCATGTAGCGACGGAGATGCTTCACCTCGTGCGCGGCACCGAACGTGGCCGTGTGCAAGCGCTTGCAGCTGTGGGCGCAAAGGCGGGCCTGGGGGGATTGGTTAGCATGGTAGGCTCACTCACGGCAGAGGAGAAGGCCGCTCTTGCAGCCGCCCTTCAAGCTGCAGGTACGCAGGAACGCAGCCCAGCTCCACCATCGTATGCTGCTGCAACATAGAATTACGAGGCTATTTTCCCGAACCGCTCTTGTGGTCTGTGTTTCTTGAAATTGTGTTTTGCTGTTATGTCTAGTCCTTTTTGCATGTCTACCGCTGCATCGTGTGCATAGACGGCTGATAGACTCCTTTGACTATGATTCTTGATGATTATTAGTACTGTAAACACGGTAATTGTAACAGCGGAAGGTCTCTGTTATGTTACCCACCAAGCGAGACGCGACAACAATGGATGGGCACGTTACGCGTTACGCGTTACGCAAACAACACCGCCCGTTGACAACCAAGTTGGGGTACCAAGTTTGCAACAAGGGACTACTGTAAATCGAAATTAAGGATAAGTTTTCTGTCTGATCGTTGGAAGATCACCACACAAAACAATTCCACAATTACACGATTCAGAAGATGAGGAAACGAAGATGAGGAAATGGAAATGGGTGGGAGGATATGGTTGAAATTGTGGTTCATATCATACGGTAGACTGATGAGTTGGAATCAAAAGAAACCACAATATATACTCAAATACTTTCTCGCTCTTTTGTAACATATAGATATATTTTCACAACTATTCGATTTTTTCTCAAATTTTAACCCCCACTACGATGTGTTTGCAGCAGACCCCCTTGCACGCGTTATGTTACTTTGTAGGTACTCTGGCAACCACCTCCCCTCTTGTTATGTTACGCGTTCCTATCATTTCTGTGCTTATAGTACTCGCGAATTCAATCCTCTCTTTATTGTGTAGCATATGGTTCAGGGCTTGGCTCAACTGCGCCGTAAGCTACGGAAATTGACAGCGAAACTTGGACCTCAACTCCAACGATCTCTTTGACGAATTTACGACGCGTCAGCCACATTCGTATTCGATCCAATGGAAGAATATGATCGAGATAATTTCGACACCGAAAGACCACTCCGTCCAAGGCCCCACAAGACTAGCCAACAACCCCCAAGCCATGCCTTTGCCGACGATTTTGGCGATGGCTTCAGTGGAGGGAAAGCCAAAGTAAAAGCCAAAAGCATGGTTTATCGAGATCCACCGTCCACAAACGCCTTGGGTGTACTGCCCCTCTCAGCGAAATCTCGTCCTCGTTATAAGCGAGACACTGCTTTGCACATATCGAGCTCTGAGGACAGTGCGGATGAAATGAACCTATGTCCCTCTCAACCGGAAGCCCAGTCTAGGAGTCGGAGAGCTGGTTCTCGTCCCCAGCAAACCCTTTCAAATCCCCCCGAGCGGAAGCAGTCGACCCCACGGAGTGAGCGCGGTATGATGCAGCCACCTGCCAAGAGTGCACGGCCTTTTGGAAAGCAGAAAGGAAATAGGGTGGTAGAGGCTGTTCCCTCACCATCAAAGAAGGAGAAAGAAAGGCGCTCTTCTCGGAACGTTCCTTCAAATGCTCTATCCACTGGACTATCGGGTCGCACCGTCTCTTCGTCCAGAATATGTCTCCGCCCTTCTGGACCACAGCGCGCACCTCGTGGAGCTCATTCTGTCGCGTCGACGGCATCCAGCAAGGTTCAGCTACGTCAAAGACCATTATTATCCGGTATTAACTCATCAGCTACTCCCGGGGACCACCCCTCCTTCACCGAACTCATCCCACCAAGAAGATCACCGAGGACTCTGGAGGAATCGCTACGTCCCTCAGACCGTCTTGTCGTGAACCGATTGCGCAACGAGAAGCGGAATAACGTACTGTTACCTACGTCGCAGAAAGGAAATGGGGCCACTGTTTCTTCCACTATTTCCTCATCTTGTACTCGAGACTCTGGCTCCTCGACGGCCAGCACCAGACGTGGGTGGAAACAGTTCGAGACCGGCGGAGAGAGCTCGTTTCATCAATTGAAGGACGTACCCTGGGCTGACCTTGTGAATTTCCCATCCTCTCCGGTCCCTACGACACCAAAGTCAAGCAGGACTGGAACATCTAAAAGCAGCCAGAGCTCGTCATTGTTCCCTGTGCACCTCACTCCTCCTGACTTACAAATGAAGAACCAAGCAATTTTGGACGAACTAGAACGGTCGCGCAAACGCAAGCGATCTAGCATGAAGGAGGTACCAGACCTCAGCGACGAGTGTGTCATTGTTTCTGAGTCACATTTTTTTTCTAATCCATTTACAGCGGCGGTGCTGCTGACACAACAATATCCTACAGCCAAATCATTCGAGAGAGCGATGGTGAGTCCAAAACAGGGGTTGTTCCTCTTCCAATTCCTGAAGAAGATTTTAGTTGATCCCACGACCCTCTGTCCTTTCTGCGATGATCCTTTACCGGCGAACCCATCAACGAAGTTGCGCAGTCAACTCGCCTATTTTCGTGAAACATGCGAGAGTGAACAACGTTGGGGTAATAGTATGGGTCTTACCGCGCCCATCAACGTTTTCGTTGGCTTCTGTGCTCTCCATACGGCTGAAACCAAAGTTATCCCGCAAGGTCTCAGGTATGGATGGCCACAAGAGATTGATTTCAAATCTGTGGCTACAAGAGTAAGGAGGCTCGAAAGCAAGCTGAGGGCGGTCATTGAAGACCCAGATGGACGCGGTGCGGCCTTCTATGGACCCCTCAAAGAGGCAGCAGCCAGGTACGGTATCGGTGCCGTCACCGGTTCGAAAGGCAGTTGGAATAGCTTTAAAAGTGTTCATGCTGGGTAGTTCGTCGCTTTTGAACCTTAAGATGCTCCTTATCTGACGTCCTCGCAGCTACGGCGAGAAAGGAGTAGTCGTTATCTCTCAAATCCTCTTCGACCTCTTCCCGTCTATTCCAGGAAACAAGGTGCAACCATTCGACGCCGACTTTTTCCGTTCCCATGTTCTCGTTCCTGAAGCTGCGCTACTCCTCATTCGCGAAGACTTGTCAACCCAGCCGAAGTGGACGAAGAGGGTCGTTCCCCGTGGCGTCGCCTTCGAGGTGCTGCAACGAAGCGCTGCGTATGGAAAAGCCATGTTCGCTGAAGAAGACGATACGGACGGCGTTGCTGACCAGGCAGTTCGACAACGGGCTTCAGTCAGAAGAAAAGAAATCGAACGAGAAGAGCAGAAGGAAGCAGAGCAGAAGAAACAGCAGAGAAACAGTCGGGCGGGGTCAACAGCAGAAAAGGAAAGAGATCAGATGCCTCGGGAGGTGGAGAAAGTAGATTCTTGGCGCAATGTCCTGGGGGAGTTCTCGTCATCGGACCTGGATGAGACACCCGCTACTATTGCTCCCTCAGAGCAGCCGGGGAAGCGAACCAGATCAGGAGGCAACAAGTGGGTCCATTTGAGAAAAACATGAGATAATGCGTCTCCTACGAACTTCCTGCTCGGTGTCGGTTGCATCGGCGGTCGAGTTGTCTTGAAGGACGGCGGCAACAGACTTTCATGGCGACCAACTCGTATTCTATTGGTTTATTTATATTTAGAGTTGTGCATAGTGGGGCTATAGCCCTTGGGGCCCATTTCCTTTGGATGGGTACTGATTAAATGGCGCCAAAATATTTTCTGGACGATGATAGCCAGGAGGTGCGAAAATGATCCATCCTTGGCAGTTTGTGGTACAAGGAACGGTAATGGTACGTGGACAGCGCTCGGCTCCCTGCAAAGTCGAGGCTACACGCCACACACTATTCGAAATCAACGCAGCAGGAAACACGACAAGTGGTTGCGCCGGGTAGTGTGGTGCATTGGTACAGGCGTTTCTTGCCATTGCCTCGGCCGCGCCATTCGTCAGCTGTCGATGGAACACGACTGGCCAAAGATCGCATATACGCCCGATCTATTCCGTGCCTCCTTTTTCCAACCTGGTATATGTGCCCCGTATGTGGAGCGCTCAGGACCTCGATGCACAGAATGAAACGGACCTAAGCGCATCATTTGGGTTGATTTCGCAGTTGTCGATAGGCAGCCAGAAATGATTTCAGAATCGTCAGTGTAGGAGGGCATGCTGTAGGTTAAAAACCGAGTGCCCTGGGTGTTGGAGATCAGTACGCTGTTCCGAGCAATCGGCATCATGTGTCTGGCGGCAGGCAATATCGGTCGGTAGCTCAGTTCCGTATTACTATCGTTGTGTTCTCAGATTTCTGGAATGTCTTTGCCCTACTCGCCTTGCGGGGGAAAATTGTATAAGATTCCATTTGTCGATGGACCCACGGGGCTGAGCCGGTGAGTCTATTCAGCGTACATACTACAATGCGATTTATGTCTGACCAATGTACTGCAGCTTCCTGCTTAGGTACACAACGAGTTTGTTGCCTACGAATTGAGCCTCTCCCTGCTGAATTTTAACACTGGCCTGCCCAGCTGAAGAACATCTAGACAGAAAGCACTTATATCTAATCACCCCCTGCTCCGCTCAATGGATTTGGCCAATCTGATAGGCATCGGTGGAGCTGCACTGTACTGACAGGAGATGGCTTGGGTCTTGAGGCTGGCGAATGGCGCCAGAACACCATGACTAACCTTGACCTTCAAAGAGAATCCATCACGGCTCGGTGTATGAAATGTACCTCACTGCAAAAACAACCACGTTCGTGAGGCTTGGGCATTCCCCTGACAAATAATGGAAGGCACCATCAGCATCCCACAGAGCAAATGGCCTGTAGATGAGAATAGCTCAGCACACGCTTTCCAATGCAATCGCTATATATTATTTACCCGCAGGTATACAAGGCACGTAGGGATTGAATACACCATCGAATGAATACGAATAGGCTTAGGCTCAGTGTGCGTTTCCAATGCAATCGCTGAGCGGACAGGTTCATTACACAGAACGCTTAAATATAGTGTGTGCGGCAATGCCCAGAAAAGTCCAGGGCGAAGGCGCTAGGCGCTGCACATCAACGGACGCCCGCATAATCGGACGCCCTATGCCGCTGCCAGACGAAACCAGGATCAAGATTCCAACAACATGAGCACACTTTACCTAGTTCGTCCACCTCCAGAGGCCCTAGATCGCTGGGTTCTCCTGGTGGATGAGTCAGTTACTAATTTTCATTTGTCTTATCCTTCCCCTGTGGATGCCATTTCCTGCTATATGCCTGATTAATCCCTCTGCACGTATATATAATCAATTTCGGCCCTGTATTTTACTTCTGTTTGTCCCCTATATGCCCTCCAGCTCGCTTCTCGTTACCCATGTGACCCCGGACCGCATATTAACTGCGTTCCTGTCTGACAGCTGACGGCTATTTACTCAGTCTCTCAATGATCGGCATAGCTATTAGCTATTATCAGACGGAGATTTACCTATTCGCCCCAGCTACTCCTTCCGTGCATTCCACGTCACTCCGGGTGCATACCCACAGTGCTGACGCCCTACCAACTCATTCTCCTGTTGACTTCAGGCTCACCATACATCACGCACTACGAGCAATCACTCCTGGTCATGCTAGCCAGACGCACCGTCAGTCACTCCACTTCTATTATCGCACAGGGAGTTGAAGTAGCTTCGTTCACACCGAAATCGGGCCAGGTAATAGCTCTTAGGACCGGTGACCGGAAGGCCGGAACGAACATGAACTTTTCCAGCAGTGTCGCTACTGGCCGCGGGTCTCGATCGGATTAAGAAGGGAGCAGAAATTGGCGCCACTCGTGGGTTGTTGAATATATCAAGCTCTAGGCTAATTGCCTCATTCGACACGAGGATCGTGTGGGGTGCTTCGCTTGGTGGATGTGCTGCTACGCCATTGGTATCTTTTATATTACCCATCAGATTGGATTTATAGCTTACATAGTCATTTGGCTTGCAAATTTGAATTTTGTACTCGGTGATATGTGAGTGTCGATCGATCCCCAGTTCCTTACGTATTTTTGCGACAATAACGTTAACTTGTAACTAGATATTAATTTTTGGCAAATAGTAGTATCCACCTGTTGAGGGTGAGGTTGAAAATCGCAGTTGTATGAGCTTCCTTTCCAATGACGACTAGAATCTATGAGCTTTATGGACATAGACTAGGTAGACAGCAAAGAATCCAAACAGGACTACGGGTATCATTGCAAAAGAGAGAACCTGATGAGGTGTTCATGTTGGGGCGTTATTGTTCCCATCGCGTACGTGGAGTGGCCCATCGAGCGTTTTCTCTCTAACGATCTTCCTTCCAATCGAGTAAATGAATCTGGACCGATATGTACAAAAACAGAAAAACGGGCACAATGTAGTAACGAGCGTATTTTGCGCGCGATTGCATGCCACACAGCTCCAGATCGCGGGAGAGTAGGACCGAAAATGGAGCACGAGTGGTAACGAGGCTAACATAAGCACAAATATTATTTCGATATTTGCTTTTAACGGAAGGCAAATTTCGGACTCTCCCCTGGACGACTCGTATCCGGCCTACCAGAACACACTGATACTTGCAACGAGTCGTCAGGGTCATGTCATAACACATCTTATATTGTCCCGAATATTGATGTTGTTGATGTATACATGCTGCAGGTACAAAACAAAGACTGCTCTTGGACTCCAACCCATCCCGGGACAACTCGGCGCCTTGCGCCGCATCGGAATTTGAACTTACTGGTCGCGTATATAGTTTGAACGCCATTACATTAGTTCTAAAAATGCCCGGAGATGACCACGATAAGGTCGTTGTACTCGTGCCGTTCCCTTATGACACTGGTGCCATCGAAGGGGTCAAGGAGCTTTTGGGGCAATTCGGTAAAGTGTAGGCGATGGCGCATCCTCTACTTGGCGCATCTTACTAACCGTTTTAGGCTAAACGTACAACCGTGGCAGTCATCGAAGGGGAAAGGTCACGCGTTTGCAACTTTTGAAGATGCTAAGAGTGCATCGAAGGCTATTATTGCCCAGAGGATCTCTTTCGGCGATGATCTCCTTTTTATTAAACCCCCAGTCGAAACAATGTGGGGACGGTATATTCGCCTAGGGGCGGGTAAATCATCCTATACACCGAAACATTTTCGCCGTCCGAATGACAACCCTGCCTCTGACCAATTACAACCATCAATATCTTTCCCCCAACCAAGCCACATTGCCCAAGGCATCCACTTCCAGTCACCCGTACCCTCTCCGGCTTCCAAACCGGACATGATACATCGATTCCCCGACTCTCTGGATACGAATCACTCCTTTGCAACGAAGGAACATAGATCGTACATACCAGGTACATCATCGAATATCCGACAATATCATCAACGAGAGAGAGAGGCCACCTTCAAAAGCAAGCCGTATACGTCTTCCGTGACTGATACAACACCAATAAACTCCCAAGTCGTGGAAATGATTGAACCAAATCCCGAGTCTATGACACCAATATCGCAACATCTACATTACAGTACCGGAGACTGGGATAATGATGCCTCCACGTTGGAATCTGAAGCTGACCGACTTCGAAATGAGCGTGACGATGCATTTATGCGCGTCGCTCGCCTTACGGAGGACCTTGCACTGGCTGATCAGGAGATCCGTCGTGTCTATGTGAATTTATCCGATCTTGGTACTGAAAATAGTACCTTGAAATGGGCGGTGCACTCTTTAGAAAAAGAGCTGCAGCTCGCCCGAGCACGAGTAATCGATGCGCAACGGCAGGCATCAACGAACTACCCCCCTCACAATTCTTACATCCATCACGAAGGTCATGTTGTGGAACTTGCAGAGGTCCAAGGACGATACTCTCGTGAACACCACCACCTCGAACAGTTAGAAGAGGAACGAAAAACTCTACTCGATGACAACCGAGATCTGCAAAGGATTATAGAAGAATTCAAGGATGCGGAAATGGATCTAAAGAGGAAGCTTAGATCCTACCGAACTGACAATGAGGCGCTACGCGAGCGTCTGGCTGCCGCAAGCAACTTCGCCGGATCGGAATCATTACCCGATCAGGAAATGCAAGAATTGGAGAGCGAAAAGAATCAAATTGCCCATTTGACCCGAGGAATGGCGGAGGCTGAGCGTGCACTGGAACGGTCCAAGAGGGCTGTCAATATAGGGCCAGAATTGATCAAAGCTTTCTCAGAGCTTGAAGTGATAGCGGGTCAAGGAAGAAACTTAGATCCTCGAAAGCGCACGACAAAGGGTTCAAGTCCGACTGGCTCCAGCGGTCATTTCACTCACAGAAGCGAGGATCCCTCTGTTCCCGCTTTGAAAAGACAACCATACTAGGAACATCTTTTTCGATTTAGCCTGGTTGTCTCGCAAGTTTTATTCATCCAAATGTCTGGTCGACCTTGTCACCTCCATTGGCTTACGTTATGTATCAGATGTTACTAAAAGCTATGAATGAGTGGACCTATTGGACATTGCAAGTGAATGTTAACTCTTAAAATCGAGGCAAGAATGGCAGCTATACGAGATTCCTGGTAATGCATTCCTAGCTAGAGAAGTAGCTACATTTACACGAGTACCGAAATCATGGACAAACACGCAGCACGCGAAATCGGACTGCAAACACGCAAGATTTCGGCCATGTTGGAGGTTCATCGCGGGAACTTGGTGCTCCGATACTTTGAAAATGCGATGAGGATACAATCTATTTGTTCCATACCTTAGTACACTTGTTCAAATATGACAGGCATGGAATATTATCGTGTGACTTCTCTATTTGTATTCGTTATCAGAGGCCATGCATATGTACATCAGCATTTGATAACAGAATAACAATAGTCCGTGACATGGCAGTGTGCATAACACGCTGAGGTTGTTCCACCTCACCTCCAACAATCGGACATGTACAAGCAAAGTGGCGAGCAGGCCCATTCGGCGCAAATGACCATTTGGGTATGTGGGCATGGAAGACGAACGAATACTTCACCGATGTCCAACATATTGTAACCGAGAGGTATCAAGGTGATTACAAAGCACGGACACCCAGGCCGATTTCTTCCCCAGATTACTGCATCAAGAGTGTGAGCGAGAGGGACGAAGTGTGTTTAAAAAAATGCGTGGTAAACACGTAATAGTGTATTTTGGCAAAAACACCCTTCACACAAGTAATACCGGACTATGATGAGGTTTGCGATTGTCGAGAAGTGACGGGCGTTAAAATGCCTCACTTCTATGACGAGACCAACTTATAAAGCACACGATAAGCGAGCCACATATGAAATCGAGAGGAAATTGCAAAAAGTGCGGAGACTCGGTTAGTCTGCAAGCCTGAATATGAAATCGAGAGGACATTGCAAAAAAGTGTGGAGATCGTCTGAGAATATCGAACCGTAACAATTAGAACACCAGTACTCCGTCGTTAAGAACATTACGCTCAAGGACCTACTGTCAATAGCTTCTGCTGCGGATGAACACGGTCTCGAGATAGCAGCGGCCGCCCGTGCGGCGAAGCCAAACGGATATGTAATTGAGTTGACCTTCCTCTTTCACTCCCGTTGACCCGGAATCGAAATCTACCGGCGTGGACTTCCCTCGGAACATTTGTGTAGGAGCACCGCACAAGACCGGTGATAGACATTATCACGCAGGACATTTCTATCAACACGCTCACAGGATAAAGACCATACAAGGCTCGTTGCGCTGCCAAATATCGCACGACCTCGTCTGGCACACACCAGTTCATAGTTTGTATCGTCCTGGCACTGGATACCCCTGCTATGGCCGAGGTGCACATGTCCCTGGGTATGGACATAAGATACACTCTCTTCACCTCCGAATATTGATGATTCATTGACCTTAGTGGAACGATTCAAGGCCAGCTTGCACCCTCATAGCTGGGAGCTCTCTCCCGAACCAGCAACGTTCGCAACGAGCAACAGATGGTCGAACAAGGATATGGATCCGGGTGAGTGCTCGCCGACGATCCCCAGTTGTACAATCATGGTGACGACACTAATTTGTTCGAATATCAGTACCCGAAACAAACAGAACTTGGACATATGGGACTTGGATTACCTATTGGTAAGGCCAGCGCTGACCCTAGTAGTCGCATGCTGAGTCTTTCTTTGTGCAGGATATCGGATGCGTTCAACGTTGCCTCCTACGAACTCGCTGCGTCTATGCTCGCTGTTGGATTATCCTGGCGCCAAGCACTTCCGGCTATTGCGGTCGGCCATGTCATAATATCATGGGCGATCACAGCAAATGGTACCATTGGCTCGCGACTACACGTCCCATTCCCGTGAGTATCGTTCACGCGTCCATCTTTTTCACAAATTTCGCAACGTCGTTGGTTTTCTTTCTGGAATAGTACTTTCTGGATTACCTGCCTCTATAATACCTTGAGGGTAATACTAATGTCTCTTTGAAGTGTCCTCAATCGCTCCAGCTTTGGGTTTTATTTTAGCTATTTTAGTGTTGTATCCCGTGTGGTAAAGTTCACCCAAAATAAATATCCGATCTGAGTATCTCACCTCATTTACGACCCGTACAAATAGGTTCTTGCCATGTTCTGGTTCGCTGTGCAGACGTATACAGGTTTGTTTTACCGTCTTCGTCGTTAGTTCCCTCTAATCGAGCCTACCACATTGATCCTCTCAACAGGTTCTGAATGTGTGTATCAAATGCTGAAAGCTATATGGCCGTCAGTCGCGAGAATACCTAACAGACTGGACGGCAACATTACAAGCACTGGCATGATGTGCTACTTCCTCTTCTGGCTCCTGCAGCTACCCTTCCTCTTCATCTCCCCGCAAAGGCTTCGATGGCTCTTCATGGCTAAGGCCCTGATTGTCCCTCCGACATTCCTGGCCATGATGATATGGGCATTTGCCACGACAGGCGGTGGTGAGATCTTCCATCGGCAGGGAGCCCTCAGCGGTGCTGCTCTCGCATGGGCGTGGCTTGGTGCCCTCAATAGCACCCTGGGAAATTTCTCGACGCTTGCCGTCAATATTCCAGACTTCACTCGTTATGCAAAGTCCGAAAGGGAGTAAGTGCCTATGCTTTCCATATCTCTCAATCTCCTATTACCTAACACCATGCACTTAGTCAATATATTCAACTATTCATCATCCCTGTTGCATTCACACTTGTGGGATTTATTGGAATTGCTTGCACATCTGCTGGCTTCGAAAAATACGGTGATTATTACTGGTGCATTCTTCAGATTTTCAACACAAGACAGTGTCTTATGTAAGGCTTAGGGATCCTTTACATCTGATCGACAATTGGGACAATCGAGCCGCAGCCTTCTTCGTGTCTCTTGCCTTTGCGCTTGCGACTATATGCACGAATATATCCGCGAACTCGCTCTCTGCCGCAAATGACTTCACCGCTCTCGTACCTCGTGTACGTTCCACGTTTCCAACAAGAACAGGATCTTGGCTGATTGCTCACTCTTAGTGGCTCAATATCCGTCGAGGGCAGATCTTGTGTGCGTTCATTGGTGGTTGGGTGATTTGTCCATGGGAGATTCTGTCAAGGGCCGTCGGATTCCTCAACTTCATGGCTGGGTACACTGTAGTCCTGGGGCCCATTGCCGGGATCATGATTTCTGACGTGGGTACTAATCCTTTTGCTAACCTTAACTCAAGTTGCTTTAGTACTGGTTTGTACACCGTGGAAAGATCGACATTCCGTCGCTCTACAGGCCGAAAGGCCGCTATAGGTATACAGGTGGTGTGGTACGGTCACATATCCGCTTTAATCCTATGCGCTGACGTTGTAACACTTTCTTGTTTACAGAACTGGCGTGCCGCTGTCGCCCTCCTTGTTTCTGTGCCTCCCAACCTCCCAGGTCTTATCAATGCGATCAACCCCAATATTGATGTTCACGGTAGTATCTACCCGTACCAGGTTTCGTGGATTCTGGGATTCGTAATTGCCTCCAGCGTCTACACTATCACGTCCTATGCCTCGCCTGCAGAAGAAACTATGATCGAAGAAACTATATGGGATGACAGCTTGCAAGAGCGGCAAACCAGTTACATCAATCCCCTTGCGCATACAATTTCTCGCTCTGACTCGAAAGGCGAAAATGAAGCCAAGGCCGGAGACTGCTGAGCAGGCTTGATAATCGTACAGATTGTCTCATACCCTCCCTATATCCCTGCATCTGATAAACATTTGTGGTTCTGTTATAGAGCTGAGTACTATATAGTGTTGTATTCATGGCCCCAGTTTATGAAACCTGGAGCAGGCGTTGTCAGGCGTTTTGAAAGGTAGACACAGGGATGTCATCGTGACAAACTCTGGAGTTGTACTGAAATAGGCTAGGCCGTGTGTGGTCTGTCCAAGTGGCGTGAATAGCAAAAATTAAGCTAGCGAGCGAAACAAGCAGTAAGCTAACACGGGGATTACAACAGAATACATGGGCTAGATCAATCCTAATACGTTGATGTTGTGTCTAATGGGAGACTTGCAATATGGTTCGCTCGTTGACCCGAGCGATGTGAGGGCTTACACCATGGTTGCTGGTGTACCTTCCAGGTTGAGAGACGATCCTGTCTCTCGTAGACCTAGCAGGACAGAACGTATTCCTGCTTGAAAGTTGCTCAACGTTCGTTGATATATTATCCGACGCTTAGTCTCCAACCACATCGATATTTTTGTCACCAGCATGGGACCATTCGTACAAGGAACCCAAATCGTCCCGGAATTCTCTTTCATGGATGGCTTTGAAGACAAAGTGGACCAACAGGGCGACGCGAGTGAGAAATTACGTGGGACGGTGTCAGTAAGAGCAAACATCTTCTGCGAGTCACGAATACCTTATGTAACACCTCTCACAGTAATCAGAACACTATGTAGCACTCAAACATCGGAGCCCTAAAATACTTCCAGTTTTTTAGCAGCCAACTGGCTCGCAAGAGGCGGATCCTTTCGGTGTCGGCTTTCCCTGACCAATTCACTTCCCAAAACCCGTATTTGTGCATGAATGGCCGACATTCCTGCGGCTATGGATAACTTTCATGACAGCGACGAGAGTGATTGCGTAGGAATCTCACATTGGAACCACTCAAGCCACTAATAATATACCTTCAGATCATGTGCGCCCTGATGTCGCTCGTCTGTGGGGGGCCATGCCTTCCTGCAATTCCTTGCCGCTCCCCGCCCATGTCTGTGCCGTACAACGGGGATTGGACAGTACAACAGCATCCGTACTCTACAATTAAGCCCCTTGACCTACTTTACGACAAATTGTACCGCCCTCCGACATCTTCGATGGGTGTTGAATCTCGTTGTGCATCAGGTGCCACTACACCACGCACTACCGGACTTCATATTTTTCCTCTGCACCTCCGTCTTCCACTATGTAGTCAATCTCAGCAAACATACCCTCGAATGTCGCCAATATTTCGCAAGAACCGACCTTGGCACATATGGATCCCACTTAGCCCCTGCTATCCACCAGTATTGGTGATTACCAACTGTCCTCGTCAAACCACTCTTCCTACACAGTCATTCGGCCACTAATCCCGATGACACTCAGGCGAAAATGGAACTTACCAAGGAGCACCGTAAAACGAGGGACTAGGGGGTTCATTGCGAAGAAAGCGGAACTCTCGTAACCTAAGAGCAGAACTACAGTAACTGAACTGAGCAGTGGCACGGGATATAGGAAGAAATCCAGAACTAGAAAGAGCAACATCAAGGAGATGCAAAAGACAACTCAACGAGTGCGAGAGAACTGTATCGATGCTTGGGCACTTGAGTGGTGAACAGGATAAAAAACCGGAGGTAGTCAACGATGGCTGGAGCAAGCGGTTCGACAAATGCAGAGTTTCTCGACTAGTACCGAGATCGACGCGCTGGAGGTCGAACGGAGCGAACTCACATGAGATTATCAAACCCTCGTCAGGGCTTGAAGATATGCGGGCAGTCGACGTGGAATTCGAGATTTCAGAGAGGAAGAAGTGGAACGGCAGAGGCTCGCTTGGAAAGTATGTCCACAGAACGCGAGCCCTGTCACTGTTTACGGGGACCTTCGTAATGAGAGGACCAAGTGCTCCAATACGGAGATGCGGGCAAGAGGAACCACAGCAACCAGATATTGCCCACACACCCCAAGCTGTGGAATGAAATAACGGTCGAACACCAGTCCTTGCCTCACCGAAGGAGATTGACTGTTTAGCCAATCACCGAAGGAGATGCGTGGTTTCCAGACCTGACAAAGGCCTCATTGGCGGGACTATTCATCGTGAAGGATTCATGACACCCACCCCTCCTTGGTCTCTACTCTTCGCCTTCGTTATATTCAGGAGATTGATGACAAGGAACGACCACATATGTCCGAGGAGACACCGTGTCCATACACCCCACCTCCGTTGTGCATATATCCACCTCCGGTGCTGTTGGAATAAGGTATCCCGTAGGCGTTGGGTGGTAGCGGGGGAGGAACCCCAGCCAGCGGGATGGGCCACAGTTGACGAGCTACTCCTCCGTTCGGCTTAGACCACCACCATTGTTGAGACAGATATCCTGAAGGCTTTCAGTGATGTGGTTGACTTGACCATTTTAGCCGTCCAGTCCATCCTTTATTGGCTCCTTCAAGAGGGAGTGGCACGAACCGTTCACGTCATTACAGCGACACAACAGGTGAATGAGGGCGACGAATTAAAGTTCCTGCTCCTTTTGAAGAGGTCACGAGGGCGGCTATCCTTTATGGCATTTCATTTGTGTGGGACCGCCACAATGACGGAGCCACAGTTTGGAACCTCCCCCAACCCTCTATAAACCTCTTCCATTTATACCAACTGCAATGAACGACGCAAATGGTATACGAACAGACGCCACAGTATTAGTATCTTTCATTCACCACGAAAACGAAATTGCAGAGGTACGACAAGTGCTCCAACTGCGTTTTGGACAAATGTACGTCATTTCGGCAGCTATTTCTAGATTGGTATGACTCAACAGTAGTACGAAGCTTGTCTGCCACGCTATGGAAGTCGGCCGATCCGCGACTACGAGTTTTTGTGGCCTTTGGTTCTGCCATCCAAGCCGCAGCTGCCATTCAGGCGGGCCAAGTTCAGATGCAGGCTAGAATACTCAGCATATCCTGTCTCAGCCCCACGGATTCTTCGGCCTTCATCCGCCTCCAACAGTCCGCACAAATGCTTCCAATACCCCAACAGCTTCCTACACCTGTGACCCCAGCAACCCACAGTCCAGTCACTACATTTTCTACCCTTCCATCTTCACACTCTTTCCCTTCACCCTTTCCACTGCCGACTGCATTCTCTGAGTCGGTTTTAACGACCCCTTGTCGTGATAGATTCAGTATACCCCTGCCCCCACCTTACTTATGGCCTCAGGCTCTTTTTGTTTCACAAAACCCAAACCCAGGTCCTGTCTACACGCACCCTACCCAGGCGTCAGCGAACGGCCTCGCCATTCTGGGCCCAAGCGAATCTGCGGCGAATCGACTACAGCAGGAGCTAGACGATATTAAGCAGAGACACGAACAAGCGCAGAAAGAGAAAGACGGTCTCAACCTGAAGAATACAGAGCTTCTTGCCCAATGCGAGCAAGCTATTGCGGACCGCTCTCGTGTGGACCACGAGCTTCTGTCGGTGCGAAGCGAAAACCGGAACCTCAGCGAGGAAAGGGGGAATCTCCAGAGAAGGCTGCGGGACGCCTATGGAAAATGCAAAGAATTGGAACAACAACAAAAGGAGCGGGATAAAAGGTGGCACACGCGGTGCGACTCGATCAAGGAGGAATGGCAACAATCAAACCTTTCCTTGAGAACGGAGCTAAAGGACGTGACTCTACAACGGGACGAGAGCAGGCGCCGTCTCCAGAAGTGCCAGAACGAGCTCGAGGCTGCGCTCGAGGCGCTTGATAAGGAGGCGGTAAAAAGGGAAGGGCAAGAGATAGAGATCCAAGTGTTACGGAGCCGCGAGGTCGTCGAACCCGAATTCTTGAAGGCTCTCCGGGCGATCGAAGGCCTGGCGCGCAAAGGGACGGTGAAACCCGAACGTCTGCCGGGTCTGCTGTCGCATTCCTCAGCCTCATACGCCAAGAAAGAAGAGGTGGATACACTCAAGCAAATAGGAAATGATGGTGAACGACAAGTCGTTTTCGCATGATCGCACTTCTTCGGACGGTCCTCTTGCACTCCCCTCGGGATAGTCTTTATGGTATTGGTGATATTTTCTTGATACGTTTGTCTCTCTATCATGTTTAGCCTGCAAATGCGGGTTCATTGCGCAGCCAAAGATAATTTACGTACTTGTCTTAAGCACATACATTACGACTAGATACAGTGTTTCTTACTTTCTACGGCCAGCTTCGACTTCTATATAAAGCAGGATACAAACTCTACATACAAAGGAGCAGTTTGTAAATATTGGATATATGTGTTGTTGTGACAACGTAGAACCCCTACAGCGCAAACTCTGTGCGCCCTCTGCTGTGATCACTTGGCTCCGATACCCACAGGTACAAAGTAAGGTAAATAAGTGGCCACCCAACAAGGGACACATAGCACACATGGAGGAGGATATTGTGAGTACTGAGTGCTCTGATGATTACTCCATAATATGCTGTAGATACCTTCAAAACACGAGTACAGAACCTGGGGCGCTCATCATTATGACTTGTCGTTAGATAAAAGAGAAATTGACACACAGCTCAACACAATCATGTGTTATTCTCAACGTCTTCGCAACCTGTTCTCTTGCGTTCTAGTAGTGTTAATATACCGACTGCATATGACTTGATCATATAAACTTTAATCCATGACCTCGGCACTTAGAGCAGTGAAAGTTGCACCAGTTGATAGCTCTCGGTCTTCCAAAAGGTGTCTGGTGTTGCCCTTGAAGACCAAATTGAGAGTGATAGAAGGGCGAAAGATGTTGGGCTCGAAAGATAAGCCATCCAATGGGGGTGGGTCACTATTTATCCTACCCTGCAATGCAGCCTTTGATTTCCTTCTGTCCGAGGCGGCCTGTCCTTAATAGGCCACGGCTTTCAACCAGTGTTTGTTTCTTGGTGTTCAAAGCTGACCTTCTTTAGTATCACTGCCACCTCTTTCCAGTACTCCAAGCTTATCACAAGGTCTTCAAGCGGTGCTAGCGTGCGGATGATAGCCTCAGCAATTGGCACCCTGATTATATGCCCAAATTGATGAGTAAGGTGATACATCTCGACAGTTTCCGAGGCGTGCTCGCACGCTCAAGAAAGATATACCTTTCTGAATTCTGACGGATTTTCGTTCAGGTCCTTCATTGCCTCGCGGGAGAATATTGCGGCGTGGGACTGTAGGTCAATACTCAAGCGGAGATATATGACTCACACCTGGGTCAAGGATGGGTACTTAGAGTTGCCTTAGGAACCTGGGCCACCGTTCACAAGAGATTGACTCACGGTCTTGTCTCCATTGGCCAGTTTTGATTCATGGACATAGTGGGCGCGTGTGCATAGAGGGGATGAGGAACAATATCGAATGGTAGCATCCTCTTGGGGATTGTCAGGAGTGAGGGGTGTCGCGTCCGGTGGAGTTTGTGTTGGGAATCGAGACTTTTGGGGCTGCTCCTGTTGACGGTGAACACCCATAAACGGTGGAGGTTTCTTTTTCTTCCTGTCTTCCCTGTGAATGCCCCGTTCCAAGAGAAGGGAATATTTCGAGAAAAACTAAAATTTAGAAGTGGTGTGGATCGTGGCTGAAGGCCGCGAGGACGCGAGCAGGACCAATTACGAAGTAAATTTATTTCAACTTCTCGCAGGGTCGACCAAACTTGGCGTGATTGCAGTAACATTCAAAACAATTATTTAGTAGGTGAGAATTAAGCTGTTGTGCGTACAAGAAGAATAGAACCAATACCACCAAAGTACATCGACAAGCGGACAAGAAGCGGAAAAGCAAAAAAGCAAAAAAGGCGTGGCAGTACAGATGGTAGACGGTCCAAGACGAGATATCCACCAATGCGTCCGATCACGCTCACCGCGAGATGAGCCCACTCCGAGGTACAGGCACATTACGATTGTCCGTGAATTAACGGAAGGAAGGGAGTGCCCGCATAACAGAAACGCGTACCAGAACACATTAAGCGATATTATACCTAGGCGAGGCACGGAGCGCCTATTTCCGACAGTGGTCTCTTCCACTTGCACATCCCACAATTGACTCATCTTGTCCCTCAGCACTCATCTTTCTCAGATATCTCGACAACTTTTCCCCGAGGCTGAGAGCGCGAGAGGACGAGAGGAGAGGAGGAAGAGAGAGAGGGTTGGCCAGAAAGGTTCAACAAGTGTTCCACCATACAGTCCTTTTATCTGAAGACAGCTCTTCAGATAATAAAGAACGAAGGCAACAACACTAAAGCACATCCCCAGCCCAACTCCGATACAGATATTGAAACTCCCCGGAATGCGCTCCAGACACGTGTTTGTCCAGGGTGTCCAGTATTATCACCGACTCTGACATTGGATTGGACCAGCTTCATCCGCCGATCGCACAGCATGTTCAACAAGACCCTAATCTACCAATGGAGGTATCACCCTCCGTGCCTTCTCTAGGGCTTCACAACCCTCCGGGTGTTAGTACCGGCGAAGGCGGCATCGTGATTGGTGCAGTCACCGATCCACGGCAGCAAGGACCAGATAACCGACTTCGGCCACCACAGAAGTGCTTGTCGTGCCAAACCACGCAGACCCCAGAAGGGCATGTAAGGAAAAGGAAAAAGAAAAAGAAAAAGAAAAGTACGATTCATCACACAATTACGTACTTTGTTTGGTCCCAGTATATATTTTGCGCGACATTGATCCCGTATATATGCACCAGGGGGTTTTTTTTTCTGAGTGGGAAAGTAAAGGAATGCGTCATGCACCATAACGCCTAAGCGCCGTATGTGGGACTCCAAGCAGGACTCGCCTGTGGGCCTAAATACCCTTTTGGGCGGTATGCCCTGTGTCCTACCCCATAAATACCCCCCTATGCCGGTGGTCTCGGCTACATCCCGTCAGGTGAATTGAAGATGATATAAGGACCCATTATCGGGTCAAACGTTCATCCGCCCACAGTCTTCGGAGTGCTCGTTGCCTAGTTGCCTTCCTGCTTTCTTCCATGAAGCCAATAGCGTTCCAGCTTTTCTAGATCGGTTTTAGTAGCTGTATCGTCTCGTTAGGGACGGTTCTGGGTCCATATTTGCTCTTACTCTTAGGTCTTCTTTCGATCTGAGGTTCGGGGTCAGGGGGGGTTTACCAGCAGGGTTTTTGTCGGTGAGGGGTTTGTTAGTCTCATTGGCCCTCATTGTCCTTCACTTACTGTTGTCAGGGATAACCTGATGTTCCTAGTTTTTATATTGATACACGGTGCGAGTTCCGGTGGGCGCTTATTGTCGTCGGGTTTTCTGGCAGGCTCCCGATGCTTGCAGGTCGTTACGTGTACTCTAAAATTTTCAGTAGTATGTAGTGCGTTTACAACGTTCCTCTCGCTGGCCTGGGCTTTGATGCGTGGTCTCTCTTGTTGTGCTGGCGTGGCAGGGACTAAGTCGCTTTCTGGGGCTTCACGGTCTAGGGCTGGGACGGGGGCGTGGTTCTATAAGCTCGTCTATGTGTAAGTTAAGTCTCGTTATCTTTCCAGTGTGTCTAGTACCGGATCACGCTGGGGTAGGAGCCCGGCTCTGGTGTTCTGTCTCTAGTCACCCCCTGATCGAGGGTTCCTCCAAAGAACGACCACCTTGCGGTCTCACGTTCACCCACGCGTCCATCCTAGGATGGCGGAAGTGGTGGCCCGATCGGAGGAGGGGGGTCACTTGGGCCCGAGTGGTCGGGATCAAGCGTGGATATATGTACGGGGGAGCTTGGACGTTCATGTTTCTTCGTTCATCGACGATTGAACAAATGACAGTAACTGATTCGACCTGCAGCATTGTAGTGCTTTCTCTCACACATGTTTTCCACCAGCTCCTGACCCAGTACCTCCTGGATTACAAAATCACCGACAACAAAATGGTTTCTCCTTATTACAGGCGATACTAACTAGTCAAGACACGACGATATGAGTATTGGAGACATATGGTAGCATGAATTAAAGCCTCGAATCACAGAACACGATTTGAGGTGGTTCTTTCGATCCTACGACAGCTGTATCCAGCGGGATAGGCCATCGGGATGCAAATAAGATACCAATAAAGTAACAGAGAAGGACGGGAGCGCCAACAGATGGTAGTCTATTGCAGTCTCTGCCGCTTGGCCACCGAACTCTCGGGGGTATCCCCCACCTTGACTGGATTTTGGGCCGTGTCAGGCCCAGCCGAACCAGTCACTCGAATATCACGAGGTCCCGTAACCTTTTGGGCCATACCCTCCAACAGCAGGAATGCCTTGACGAGTTCCGGGCGGGCCCTTTCTTTTGCCCAACTATCATCCAACTCCCGCTCTAGCTCTTGTCGTCTACTGATCTCTACTTGAACACCTGCGTCTGCTAGAAGAAATGCCTGCTTCAAGTCCACGAGTTCTTGTAGCAACCTGAGACGCTCTTCTTTGACGGCCTCGAGTGTGGACATCCATTCGCGTTGGACCTCGAGACCCTGCCGCAGATGTGAGCGTAGTGCTTCTTCCCTTGTAGATGATAATTCCCGCTCTTCATTCGCCTGCCTCTTTGCCTGCACTAAACGTTCTTCATTCTCTTGGAGCTTCAGTTTCCATTTCTCGTTAATCGTCTCAGTTACAGCCTTCATTTGTTCGGTATTGGCTTTCCGTGCAAGGTCAAGCTCTTCTCGATGCTGGATAGCTGAGTTCTCTTGCTCGCGTTTCATTTGCTCTACAACCTTTTCCGCATCTCCTAGCCGTCTACTCAACTCCTCTGACTTTTTTCTTTCACTCTCCAGCTTCTCTATGGCCTTGGAATGAGCATTCACCGCTTCCTCGTTCGCTTTGTAAAGCTCTTCAAACATGGTTCGCGCTGTCCGAAACTGCTCTTGGGTGATACTAACGGTTTTTGAGTCGCCTTGATCCACAGAGAAACACATCGGGTCAGATAGAAGCCGTCGAGAAACAGGAGTACTGTATCTAAGGGCTCCTTGTTTATCTCCTATCCACTGTTGCCCGGAAACAGACTGGGGGTGGGAATGCACTGGTGTGGTGACTAACGGAGGAAGTGGACCAAATGGATTTTGATATTTTGAATTTAACGGTCCTTGCTGCACCGATGCTGGTGTATTGGATGGCGGGAACGTGAAGGCAAAAGGCTGTCCAGCCTTTGTAGGATAGCTGGACAGAGGCGGCTGAACATTCGAGAACGAATTCGGATGTGCACTTCCCAACGATGGGGCGGTGCTTGCGCCTAGGGGCCCTCCTCTACCGTTTAAACTTGATGTCGAGTTCAGTGCTCGGGCGCCTGTTTGAGGCTGGCCCTGAAAAGCAAAAGGCATTGGGTGGTCCTGAGTGGGAATGCCACCTTGGACAGTGGCGAAGGCGATAGCAGAGGGCACCATCGCACTTGAAAGGTTGTTATGGGATCCACTGAAAACGGAGGCCGCCACGGGGGCTGCACCAAGCGTTGGATCAGGAGGAGAGTGAACTTGGATTTTCGGCACTAACATGGCGTCTAACGGAGCTGAGGACGGTACGGGCTTTGAGATCATTGACGTGGTGGATGCGCTGGTTGGGGGAGAACTGGATCTTATAGATGTCGCCATTACAGGTGCAGAGGAGGGAGCTGGAGGAGAAGCACAACTAGGTGCGCCAGTGGGCCCGGCCGCAGTGGTGTGGAGTAGGTTTGGATCGATGCTCCCAGACGGATGCATGGAAGCGGTAGTCATGGAGGCTGATAGGTGGTTCAAATATTGTTGCGATGGCTCCGTCCTTGTCGATGTGGTGACTTGAACCGTTATTCCGGTCGTCACAGCAGATTTATTATGCGAGGCGTTGGTAGCTACAGGATCGGCTTGATTGCTAGATTGTGTGGACGAGTAGGACCGGGGGCCCAAGGACAATTGGCGTGCCCCTGCCGATGGCTTGAGCAGTTGCGAGGGTTTGGACGAAATTGAATCCCCGGGAGTTGTCGGGAGAGGAGAAATGGTGGAGTTGGCCATCGCTCTGGGAGGCTGAGGTGGGATACTCCAAGTAGGAGACTGGACCACCTCGTGAATGGGCGAATCGGGTTCAAATATCTGGTTGTGAGGCTGCCACCGTGCCTGGTTATAAGGCTGCCACCGTGTCTGGTTGTAAGGCTGCCGCGGTGTCTGGTCGTAAGGTCGCCACCGTCTAAGTGATGACGATGGTGACGTTGGCCATGCTTCGAGTCCCGCATGAGACTTGCACCATAAGCCTACTCTGGAGCACTCGTCGTTACTGGGCTCGCTGATTGAGAGGGTTTCGTCCCTTATAGCAATGGTTCTGGCAGCCACTGCATTTTTGGCACACACAGGCTTTTCGAATATAGCGAATGCCTCCGAGAAGTATTCAGTTTCATCCAAGATGATGACTTTTTCACTATGTGGACGATTGAGTACCTGCTGATCGTCTGCTGACACTCACATTGGACCGAACTCTTTCTCCAATTGTCTCCGGATTCCTATTTTGTAGTAGGTAGCCGTGCAACAGTGAAGTCCGGATATCCGAACAGTACAACGCCGCACCGCCCATTTTCCCATCGTCGGTGGTGGACGTAGTGGTAGATGAATATGTGCCACTCTTTGTGAGTGACGCGCTTCGCCGTTCCGCGCTTAAAGACACCAATCACGCTCGTACTTTGGCAGAATCTCTGATCTATTAACTTTACCACCCACACGCAGAAAAATCGACCAACCGGCTGGGTTTGCCTTTGCTACAACTGAAGGGACGAATATCATCGAGCTTTGATCCCGCTTAGGTTGCAAAACGATCCCGATTAAGAAATCACACACCGGTGCCCTAGTTCTCGAAATACAGATCAAGCTCATTGGTTGAATCGGTAATTTCAGGTCAGGAGTTACTATACACAAACCATCTTGACTGTCGGCCTCCTCGCACGAGGACCCTCAATCGCCTCATTGTTTTATTGATTTCAACAATAGCGTCTTACGGAAACTCCCATTCCAAGATTTGTTATGAGCGGTTGTGATGCGCCTGGACAGTTTCGTTCGAAATCGCGTGGACGCCAGTCTAATAGCAGTGCTCTATTATCACCAACTTTTAATTTCGGTTATTTGGTTTAGTCGGGCGAAATGGCCCAACGGTATAGGAAACAAGAACCAATAATCACGAGCCAAGCGACAAGAAATGGAAGAGACGAAATCGCAAGTCACAAGAAATAGAATGGAAGACGAGACCGATACTCGGTGTGCAGCGCATCTATCTCCAACAAGAGCATCTAGCCTCCCTGACACCCGGTAGGAGGCATCATGTTGCCCCCCTCTTCAATTTTTCCACGATGATTGAAAGGAGACGTATTAAATGGTCATTGGTGTCTTGTGACGTTCTAGGCGCTCCGCAAGTTGTGTCTCTGCTCACGACTTTCGCGGTGTCGCAACCCTCAGTGGCACCACTGTTGCCCAAGAGTCCGCCATAAAGCTCCTTTAGCTGTCTAACATCCTCCTCGATTGTCTTGAAACTAGCCGTCCAGCTTTGCCTCGAAGTT
>Ga0307515_10002920_pt1 | contig 36261 bp, 34 predicted proteins | sample 17_EM_MG_FD_194513 | JGI IMG/M metagenome (GOLD analysis project Ga0307515, IMG submission 194513) | Populus trichocarpa ectomycorrhiza microbial communities from riparian zone in the Pacific Northwest, United States - 17_EM | ecosystem: Host-associated > Plants > Roots > Unclassified | place... | reverse complement strand
TAAAAGTAGGAAAAAGATTCAAGAGTCAAGAATCAAGAGTCAAGACAGGATTTTATTGTAGCAAATGCAAGTAAACATGTCATTGCGGGCTTAACGTCCACAATGACATGCAAAAATGGTTTTGGTCTTGATTCTTGACTCTTGGCTCTTAACTCTATTTCACCGTTGGTTCCACTTTTCCTGTAGCTCTTTGATAAAGTATCCGCCTACAACGCTGCGTGCCTGAAAACCTACCTGTTTACCATCAGTAGTTTCGTGCCAATCGCTTAGCGGTACGCGGGTTGGGGTTTCTATGGCGTATTTGTAAACAGGGGCAACAAGGGTTTTAAAATCGTCGTTACTTTTGGCCAGGGTGGCTGTCCATATGATCCAATCGCTTTTGGTATAAGTTTTACGGCTATCCAGTGGTAAGCCAAATTCGTTTTGTTTGGTAAGATAAAATTTAACCTCGCGGTCATAAACCGATTGCGGGAACAGGTTTAAGCCCAGGATTTTATCCCATACAATATTATATTTCTGGCTCCAGGTTTCCGGCTTTTCAAAAACCAGCGAGTAATGATCACCGGCATCGGCAAGTTTCATCCATTTGGCAACCATTTCTTTGGCTATAGCCCTGTATTTGGCGCCTGTGGCTTTATCGCCCATTAAATCGGCAAGGTGAGCGTAACAGCCTACTCCTACTATGGCTTTGGCAGATAAGTTTGCATTGCGTGCCAGGTGACCGGCAAAATCATCGGTACACAACTGGTTGGCCGGATCGCCGCCTTCACGAACCAGGTAGTTAGTCCATGCGGTTAAAGTTTTCCAATGTTTTTTAGCATAAGCCGGGTTATTGCCATTGGCTTTGACAATGGCCGCTGTAAGCGCCAGCATATTGCCCGACTCTTCAACCGGCATACCTTCGCCATAAGTTTGGCCATTTGCCAGCGGATAAGTACCTAAGTCGTGCGCCGCAAAATCATGCGGAAACTTCCCGGTTTCGCTGAAATAGAAAATCCCATTCAGCATGCCTTCCATCAGTTTTGGATTGTAGATGAGGAATAATGGCGCCGATGGATAAGTTACGTCAACTGTGTTAATAGATCCGTTGCTGAAATTCTCTTTCGATAAAAATAAGATTTCGCCCTGCGGGCTTTTTACCAATATATGAGCGCTTATTGCCTGGCGATAAGCCAACACACACAGTTTAGCATATTTATCGCCACCTGCTTTTAAAGCATCGTGATACATCAGTGCGTTAAAAGCCGCGCAGTTTTTAGTAATCACGGGGTAATCGGTAGCTGCTTTGGCCAGTAACTGATCAATAGTTTTGATTTGCGCGTTTTGCCAGTATGGTTTTAAGTTTACATGAAAGTACTGAACGGGCGTAATATCATCGTAGCCCAATTCAACAAAATGTTCAACCGCTGTTTTACCCACTTTACCAAAAGGTACCACCGTATTCAGTACCACGTCTGTACCTTCTTTAACGGTTGATTTACCATCGTTTTTAAAAAACGAAGTCACGGCTTCGTCACCTGTGCTGATGTACTGTGTGGCAGCAGCCGATTTTGGCGCTGCAACATACATGTATCCCCAGTCTATCCGTAAATCGTCGCCGCGTTTTTGTAAAATGGGCTGCTCAACAGTTCCTGCTTTTAACACCGTCAAAGTGCTTGTTTCATACTTTTGAGTTGTAACCGGCTGTGATGGTTTGTTACGGGCAATATCCGCAGATGCGCCTAAATAAACTTGTACGTTATGTGCCTGGCCGTTATTTGATTGTACACTGTAAGTAATGTACGATATTGGCCGTGCCATCAAATCAAGGTTATTCATTAACAAAGGTGATGTAAACGTTACTTGCAAATCAATTTTGCCGCATTTAAATGCGTACATGGTTTGGGTTGCCGTAACCTCAACATGGGTTTGTTTAGCTACCTGAATATCGGCATGTTGTGTAGGTTTTAGTTCATCAGCAAAGCCGGCATCAAGGGCAGCACCGCCACCGGTATTGGTGCAATGTAAAGCCAATATGTTTTCGCCCTCTTTCAGTTTACCGGCTACATCATTCTTAAGCGCCATCATTTGCAAATCGCCATTGGCGCCGCTGCTTACGTTTATTTTTTCGCCGTTAAGGTATACTTCGGCTTCATCATCATGGTGAAGTTTCAGGAACAGTTTATTAATGTCTGCTTTATGGAAGGTAAACACGCGGCGCACCCAAATATCTCGGCTTGTCCATACTGTTTTACCTTGTTTGGGGTCGTCGCTAAAAGGGGCTGTACCCGTTTTCCATGCAGCATCGTCAAATTTTTCATCGGCCCAGTTATCTGACGGTTTCGTTTCGGTATACTTTACTTCGTAAGGTTTTTCATCGCCGCCGGATACCAGGGTTTTGTAGTGTACCGGCTCTTTACCCATAAAACGGTAAACCTCGCCATCCACCTTTATCAGGCCCAATAGTGATTGATCTTTTCCTGTCCAGTGGTGAGTTGTTGATTCATTTAAATCATCAGTAGACGACCAGATGCTGAAGTACGGATTGTGCGTAATAAGCGGATAAGCCGGTGCCTTAACATCCTGCGCCCGGGCAAACAGCCCCAAAATTGAAATACAAACGGTTAATGGAAACCTCTTCATGTGTTTTAGTAGTGTTATTATATAGATTGATAAGTACCAACGGTAAATATTTGGTTTTCTTTTCAATTAATAACCGCTTTTAAAAAAAAGCGTCAAATAGACGATTAATTGATACGAATTGTAGAAAGTGGGCTTCGGATGGGCTACGGATGTGCAGATGGGCTGCGGATGTGCAGATTTCAAATTCCAGATGTGCAGATGAAAGATTGTCAGAATCAGAATTTTCAGAATTTAAGAATTAACAGAATTTAATCCGTCATTTAATATCATCCCCTCATCTGAAATTTGAAATCTGCACATTTGAAATCTGAAATCTGCCCTACCACCTACTTAAACAAATCGAAGCTATAACTTGCGGTGCTCCAGAAATCATCTAAGGCGATGATCCTGGGCTTAAAAAAGGAGATTAGGGCGGCCCAGTCGTTTTGATTAAATACGCTTACGTTGGGCAGCGTTTTGATGATGCGGCTTACCGTTTTGTTATTATCGTCGGTAGTGTGCAGCAGCCAGTCCCATTCCTCGCCTATGCTGGCGTCAAATACTAATTTAAGTTCTTTAAACTGATCAAAAACCAGTTCTTGTATGCCCAAATCGGGGTTCGAAATTTCGATACCTATAAATGCCGACCTTTTATCGGCCTGCATTTTAAAATGCAGGTGCTTGATGCCGGTTTTATAATTAACCCAGTTAATGCGTAAACCATCGGCCGATGGTTGCGGCGCAATATACTGGCCAAAAGCCGTCCAGAATGCCTGTTTAATTTGTGATGCCTGATCGCGCGAGTACAATAGTTGTTATATTTATTACGCAGCGAATTTATAGATTATTTTGTGCTTTGTATAAACGCTACCACCTGCGCCTGTTCATTTGCCGAAAGGGGCCCGCCGGTATAATCCCACTTTAATTTGTTGTTATCGTAGGTCAGTCTCCCTAAAAAAGCCGGGTTAAGTACATCTTCTACCAGCGGAAGGCTGTCCCCTATTTCGGGCGCTATCTCCTGCAGCTCCAGTAAGTGGGCCACGCCATGGCTGTCGCCTTTATACAAGGCATAAACGCCCGTAAAATCAAGGCTGTTGTTTGATGACTGGGTTTGTACCGGTTCAATGATAATGTTTACTTGATTTCCGTTGTCTTTATTAATTTGATAGCTTACTGTGCGTGGCATAGTTTAGTTTTTTTTATAGTTGTATTACAAGTTAGCGCGGAAATTGTTCGTGCCGGTAACTCATCAAAAGAAACTAAATTGGGGTACCTGCCGCTTTTTTTATTGGTGATATTAATTTAACAACAAAGTAATGAGGCAGATAAACAAAAAACTGAAATTATGTTTTATAATTTAGCTTAAAACACTATCTTTGCGACCTGTTAAAAATCCTAATGCGGAAGTGGCGTAATTGGTAGCCGCACCAGACTTAGGATCTGGCGCCGCGAGGCGTGGGGGTTCGAGTCCCTTCTTCCGCACAGCAGTTAAAACCCGGTCAATTTGATCGGGTTTTTTGTTTAAATATTAAAAACCCAGCGCCCTATAATCTGTTAACTCACAAGCTATTCAACAATGAACAGCCTTAATACAGATTATGAAATTGTTTAAATGTACCAACTGCGGTCAGCTATTATATTTTGAAAACAGTATATGCGAATGTTGCAAAAGTCCTCTGGGTTTTATTGCCGGCGATCTGAACCTGGCCACGCTTGTTCAGGATAACAATGCTGTTTACCGTTTGCACAGCAATAAAAAGCCGTTATTGGGCGGCCTGATGAGCAATAAAAAGCAATTGTTTAAATATTGCAAAAACCATGAGTTTGATGTTTGCAACTGGCTGATACCGGCTGATAGCCCCAATATATTTTGCCGCGCATGTGAATTAAACCACATTGTGCCCAATTTGGCCGACCCCGATCATTTAAGACAGTGGCGATTGATAGAATTTGCCAAGCACAGGCTCATTTATACCTTACTGCAAATGAAACTTCCCCTGGTAAGTAAAATTCAGGATGCAGTAAAAGGCCTGAGTTTTGATTTCCTTACAGAGGCCGATGCCGCTCAACAGGTTTTAACAGGGCATGAAGATGGCCTAATTACGCTGAATGTTGATGAAGCTGATGATGATAAACGCGAGTTATCGCGCAAACAAATGAACGAGCCTTATCGTACTTTATTGGGCCATTTCAGGCACGAAGTGGGGCATTACTACTGGGACAGGCTAATAGATAACAGTGCATTTATTGACGAATACCGCCAATTATTTGGCGATGAACGCCAGGATTACGCCCAGGCACTTGAACGGAATTACAGCCAGGGCCCACCCGCTGATTGGAACTTAAACTTCATTAGTACGTACGCAAGTTCGCACCCATGGGAAGACTGGGCCGAAACCTGGGCACATTACCTGCACATTATGGATACGCTTGAAACCGCCGATTCCTTCGGGATGACGGTATCTCCCCGCCTTGCCGATAAAAAAAGCAACTTAAAGGCTATCATCAATGTGAGCCCCTATCAGCAACAAAGTTTTGAAACCTTGCTTAATTTATGGCTACCATTAACCTTTGCCATGAACAGCATGAACCGCAGCATGGGCAACAAGGATTTGTACCCTTTTGTAATTCCGCCAAAGGTTGTAGAAAAACTAAGTTTTATACATAAGATTTGCTATGCATCAAAGGTAAGTTATTAAAGGAGATCGCTTTAAAACACTGCTGAATCAAATCAACTTACAAGATAAAAGCTTAATTTTGAAGGAATTGAAGTGATTAGATTTTCCATCGACACCAATGGGTTGGCAAATATTCAAGCCATGGTGTCGATGGTTTGCGTATTTTTGCTCATTGCATCAATAAACGGCAAACGCGGTTCTTTCTCAAACTTCTATTTAAACATGCTAAAGAGTACCCAAATTAAAAGTTGTACCGTGAGCCCCATAAGTAAAGTAGCCACGCTGTATACCTTCAATGTGGAAGCAGTGTCCAGGTTAGAAAAACGGCTGATTACCCAGAAATAGGCGTCGTTGGCATGACTTATCACCATGCTTCCTGCCCCCATGCTCAATATAGTTAGTGTAAGCCCCATTGGCGACGATAAACCTAAATTTGAAAGTAACGGTGTAACCAGCGAAGATGCAGTAATAACAGCAACTGTTGACGATCCCTGGGCTGTTTTTAAAATGGCAGCAATCAGGAATGGAAAGAAAATACCTAAGGACAGTCCGCTCAACATGCCGCCCAGGTTTTTTCCCATCCCGGTAGCCTGCAACATTTCGCCGAACATACCGCCGGCCGCAATAATAGCCAGAATCATGCCCGCCTTGTCTACCCCCTCTGTAAGCCAATGATTCAAATCTTTCTTAAATGGTTTTTGAACAAGTTTAAAAGAGGCAACAATTCCAATAGCCAGCGCCATAACCGGTTCGCCCACAAACGAAATCATTTGCAGGTAACCGTTTTGAACCATCAACGCAGGTGCAATAAAAATTGGCATTACCGATTTACAAGCGATTAAGACAATTGGTAAAAGCACAGGCAGGAAAGAAAATGATACGGGCGGCAGCTGTTTTGTCTCAACGGGAATAACTTCGGGCTCGATGTATTCATATTCAACTTTGCTCCCGCGCCACACACTCCAGATATACCCAACGAATGCGGCTGGTATAGCAACTAAAATACCCCAGAGCATCACTTTGCCCAAATCGCCACCTGCTGTACCTACTGCTGCCGTAATACCCGGATGCGGCGGCACCAGGCAGTGCACCGCGTACAGCGACGTTGCCAAAGCAGCAGCCATAACCGGCATCCTGTTGTGAGCTTTTTTTACAAGCGAATGGTTTAAACCGCTCAAAATGATAAAAGCACTATCACAAAAAATGGGGAAGCCGATTATAATACCGGTAAGTGTAATGGCGATTGGTGCATTTTCCTCTTTAACTACCCGTAAAATATAATTCGCCATGCTCATGGTTGCGCCGGTTTTCTCCAGTATTATCCCCAAAGTGGTACCCAGGATAATAAGCAACCCTATTTTTTCCATGGTATGCCCAAAACCGGTTTTAAGCGCAGTTACTATTTCTATCAGCGGTAAGCCGCTGAATAAACCAACCCCTAAGGCGGCTACTAATAGCGTAAAAAAGGCATTTACTTTTTTATACGCTGTAAACCATATAATAAAACCAATGCTGGCAATCAGAAGAAAAAGCAGATAGTACGTATTTATCATCATACTTTATTTTACAATGGCTATCATAATATCCATTACATTGGTTTGTGTTGGCCCGGTTATGATTAAGCTATTGGTTTGTTCAAAGAAGTGGTACGCATCATGTTTCATTAAGTAGTCTTCTATCGACAATCCGTCGTGCAAAACCCGGATTAAAGTATCATTGTCAACAACCGCTCCTGTTGCATCAGTTGGCCCATCTGTTCCATCGGTACCTCCGCTTAAAATGGTAATTTCATCAGAAATATTTTGTTGATGCAGCTTATTCAGCTCATTTAACGCAGCCAATGTAAAATGCTGATTGCGGCCACCTTTTCCTGTGCCCGTTACTTTGACGGTTGTTTCGCCGCCTTGTAATATACAAACCGGTTTCGGCCCTTTATATTGACGGGCAAATTCCACCAGCGTTTTTGCTTCTATCTCTGCATCTCCGGTTATCAAATGATCCACTACCTGTACATGATACCCTAATTTTTTTGCCATGTAGGCTGCTTCCAGCACAGCCATTTTATTATTCCCGATAATCCGGTTGACTGTATTGAGAAAAAGAGGATCTCCTGGTTTAGGTGTATCCTTAATTATTCCTTTAATGCCATCCTCAATATGTTGTGTGATGCTTTGCGGTAATAGGGATAATAGCTTATACTTTTCAAGGATAGCCTTTGCATCCTCAAAAGTGGAGGCATCGGGAACAGTGGGCCCGCTGGCAATTACCTCCAGGTCATCTCCCGGCACATCGCTTATAATGAACGAAAAAACAGCGGCTCCGCCACAAGCTTTAACAAGTTGACCGCCTTTGAAGTAAGACAAATGTTTACGAACCGTATTAATTTCATGAATAGCGCCCCCCGATTTTATCAACTGGTCAAAGGTCGCCTGTACTTCCTTCAATGTTGCTCCCGGCGGCAAATCGCACCATAAGGCCGATGCACCACCGCTTAACAGGCAAATCACCACGTCATCTTTTGTTGCTTTTTTAAGCAGTTTTATGGTTTGAGTAACAGCATTAACACAATTTTCATCCGGCACGGGGTGTGCCGCTTCAATAATTCTTATGTTAGAAGTGGGCAAGGCATGACCATACTTGGTTGTAACCAAACCCTCGCTAATGTACTCACCCAAAATCATTTCGGCTTCCACGGCCATCGCAGCCGCAGCTTTCCCTGCCCCTACCACATAAATATGAGGGATGGAGGTTTTGGGGAAGACCAGGCCTCCGATACTCAGCGAATCCTTGCTTACAGATAATTGTTGGCGTAACAGCTGCGCAGGCTGTACCGCGGATACAGCTGATCTGAAAATTTGAATCGCATGCTTTTCTTCAATCATAAAACATCTACCATGTAAAAAAACTCGCCCTTCTTAGGTATCAGAAGTTCTCCAAATTACGAAGCATTTTATTTTAAACGAAGGATTTATGGCATGGTGTTTATAAAATTTCAAACTCTTTTAAGCCATTAAAAAAACATTCCTGAACCTCCCTAAAATTAATGTTTAATTTGCAGGTAATGGAAAGAGCCGGGCACTACGGAAATAACAGCCGGGCTTTGCCCCGAAAGGGACAGCTTGACGACTGCTGTTTTTCGCTGACCAACGCTGTTTTCTGAACTGTGGGTATGAAAAACATAAAACAGTTCCCCATCTTTTGTGGTAAACAAGTCGCCGTGCCCGCTGCCGTTCCGCCCGGTGCTTTTCCTGCTCAGTACCGGGTTCCCCGCATATTTAGTCCATGGTCCGGTTGGGCTGGCAGATGTGGCATAACCCACCGCGTAATCAATGTTTCTAAAATCGTTAGCAGAATAAAACAGGTAATACAGGTTATTAATTTTAGTTACCGTCGGTCCTTCTGCAACCGGCCAGTTGGCAGCTGCAGTATTTTCCCACCCCTGGTCAGCATGAATACATTCCATCAGCGTCGAACTGTCAATATCACTCAAGTCATCCTTCAACCGTGCCACATAGATACGGTTACCCCTATCTAACCGGACATGATAGAGGTACAACTTTCCATCGGCATCTTTAAAAATAAACGGGTCGATCTGCTTCCCCGGCTCCGTGATTGGTTGATGCACACGCTGGATAAAAGGCCCGAGAGGGCTGTCGCTCACCGCAATGGCAATGTGCTCATCGGCGGCGTAAGCCATATAATATTTGCCGCGATACCTAAATACTTGCGGAGCCCAGAAGCTTTTTGAACCATAACTATCGCCCTTTAATAAAGCTGGTTTATCCGCTCGCTTCCAATTTTCAAGGTTCTTTGATGTATAAACCCCAAAGCCATCCGGGCTGCCTGTACCGTAGAGGTAATACGTGTGGTTGTCATAAAATACAGTTGGGTCGGCCAGCCTGATGGTATCCATCCGGCTTTGCGCGTTAGCAGTGCTGATTGCTCCCAGCAGCAAAAACATAAGCAATTGCTTTTTCATGCTCATCCAATTTTGTAACTACTATCCCAGCTACAAACCTTCTGACTGTACAATGCCTGGTTGGCCAGGTGCACGCTGATGGCGGTACGCGCGCCGGTGAATACATTACTATCGGGTAACTCTCTTCGCTTAATTTTCTGATAAAAATCGTTAAAGGCATAACAGGTTCCGTCTTTTGTGGCTTCCGGTAAAATGGGCGTCCCTCCTTCTTTGTTCCAGACGATGCGCGTTGCACCTGTCACACCGTCAACCGTTCCCTTTTCGCTCAGGAACTTTTTTTCCGGGTAAAACATTCCCTGGTCTGTGAGCAGAGATACGGTGCCCAGTGTACCTTTAATCTTAAAAAGATATCCATCATGCGCATTGCCGCACATAGCCCCGAAATTGCCTATCAGGCCCGGGTCCGGGTAGCGCAGCATAAGCTGTACGTTGTCATAGGTTTCCCGGCCATCTTTAAAAACATCGATCCCTCCTGTTGCGAAAAACTCTTGCGGATGGGTATCAAAGGCCCAGTTGATAAAATCTATCTGGTGAGAAAGCAATTCGGCTACCAGCCCGCCTGAATATTCCCGGTACATCCGCCAGTTGATGGCCCGCTCCAGCGCCGGGTTGGGTACCGGGCGCCGCCAGTTGCCATTACGGTCCCATCGGCAGTCAACCTGGGTCACCTTGCCCAGGTAGCCTTTATGAATCATTTCCTTCACCCGGTAATATAAAGGAGAATAACGGTACTGGTGACCCACCTGCAAAACTTGTTCATTACGGCCATGCATCAGTGTCACCAGATCCAGCGCCTGGTCAATTGTATAGGTCATCGTTTTTTCCAGGTATAAATGCCTGCCGGAACGAATCACATCTGCCGCTACCGGGTAATGCAGGTATAGCGGTACGGCTACAATAACCGCATCTACCTCTTTATCATCCAACAGTTTTTTATAGTCGATATAAGTTTTTACCGTACCGGTTTTAACCAGCTTTTGTGCAGCTGTCAATCTAAAATCGAGCACATCGCACAAAGCAGTTATCCGGAATTGCTCAGGCATCCCGTTAAGGATGTTCATAATGCCGGTACCGCGATCTCCACAACCTATTACTGCTATTTTAATGGGCTCCCCGGCGGGTTGCAGGGCGCTCAGTTTATTGCCAATCAACAGCCCGCCGCTCAGCAGGCCGGTATTTTTCAGGAACGTTCTTCTTTCCATCTATTCAGTTTTGTGTTGATATCCCTTAAAAAAAGTACTTACAGTATCTGCAATACGACCATCGGGCCGCCGGTAAACCATGTAAGCGCCCATATCTTTCCGTTTTGCTAAAAAAGCCAGGCTACGCTGCAAGCCCATTGCCATAAAACCATTATCATACCCATCGGCGGTGATGGCGTCCCTGGCGTACACGGTCACACTGATCATTTCGTTTTGAACAGGATAACCCGTAAGCGGGTCCATCAGGTGCGATACCTGTTTGCCCCCGGCCTCATGGTGCTTACGATAGTTACCCGAAGTGGTGATAGCGCCGTCGCCCGGCTCAATCACCTGTCGCATGGGCGCAGGATCCAAATCATCGCCGCTGATCCCCTCAATACCAACCCTAAATGGCTCGTTACCGGGTTTATGGCCTTTAATCCGCAGTTCGCCACCCAGTTCAATCAAATAGTCGTGGATATGATGCCGCTCCAGCAAATCGGCCAGCAGATCGACCGAATACCCCTGGGCTATTCCATTCAAATCCAGCTGTACGCCGGGCACCGTCTTATATAAAAAATCCCCCTCCAGCCTTATTTTATTTGCACCCACCTGGCGCAGCAAATTTTTTACTTCTTCCTTGCCGGGCTCATGGTCGGATTTAAAAACACCAAAGCCCCAGGCGTCAACCAGCGGCTTTACAGTTGGATCAACCAGCCCGCCGGTAGCGTGGCTTATCTGCAAGGCGCGGCTTACAAGAACACGGAAAACATCATCAACGCGGATGCCTTTTTGCGAGCGGTTAAACCTGCAGATTAGCGATTGAGGCAGATAAAGCGATACCGATTTATCAAAACGTTGTAACAAGCTGTCCGTTTGCTGCTGACTGACCAGGCTATCAGGCGCATAATAAACAATACTATAGGTAGTACCCTGGGCGTAACCTTTTATTTCGAAAAGGCGCAACGATGGCTGTTTCCCGAAGGCACAACACAGCAACACCAAAACAACAATACCGGGTAGCCAATTATTTTTCATAGGTGCAGGCAAAGTTAAAAATTCCGGGTAAGGCTGCTGTAGCACCTCCATGTTTTATCCCCAAACCAATTCAATCAATAACTTGCTAAACGAGAATTTTTTTATCCTTCTTTGAATGAATTATTTCGCAAATTTCTCAGCTATCATATCAAGCTGTTTTGCACTAATCGTCTGCCCGCCATTCTCAATAACAACCCGATATTTAAAAGTCACCGACTCCCCTTTATTCAAATGCAAATTCTTCGATGATTTACCGTTGGTGAAAATCTTTTCACCCAGAGGATTAGCAGCAAATAACCCATACCCCCTCGCATGCCAAAAAGTAGGATAATTGAGGTTTTGGGGATGATCTATAATGGCAATACTTACCGAGTCGGCGCCCATTTTACCGTAAACTTTACACCATACACCGCGTGTGCTCCAGGCATCGTTGCCGGTTTTGCCGGCGCTGGTCAAATAATTGCCATTGGCCACTTTATCGGCACCAGCCTTCACTATCGTTACGTTGCCTTTGTCGTCGGTAAATTTTTGGTCTTCGGTGGCGGGCATTTGCAGGTCATGTGCCAGGCGCAGGCCAAGCAAGCCGTCTTTGGCATCCGTAAAAGTTGCGTCGACTATAGCCTTTAAAGTTGTAATACGGTCAATAATGCGCTGGTTACCTGTCCCGCTAAATTCAAACCGGGTGGTTTCTTCTAAAATAACGTCCTTCTGCTGGTTTGTCCAGTTTGCATGGTATGCCAATACGCCGGTTGCGCCGCTTTTGGTTTCCAACACCTTATCGGTACGAATCCAACCATACAAATTCTTTTTGTCTTGATGAATGGCGTAGGAGTTATTCCAAAAATCGAGCCCGTTCAGGTTTTCAAAATTAAACCAAAGGCCAATATGATGTGGATGATCTGTTGGGTCGCCTGGTTTAGGATCCAGCGGGAAACCACGGGTTACAACCGTGCCATTTGCTGCACGCAAAGGATACAGCACAGGTTTTTCCAGGCTATCAGGGTACAGGAAACTTGTAAACGGCTTGCCAGCGATAAAAACATCTACCTTATGCTCATTTTTTGACGCTATAACTTTTACCTGCTCGCTTTTCTGGGCCGCCGCGCCTGCAGCAAAAGCTATTGAGGCTATTACTAAACCTGTTTTTTTGAAGCTGTTCATGGTAATTGCCTTTAATATTTAAAAATCTTACCATTTGCCATTACCTCCTGGGTGCTTTCATCAAATGTAGCCTTAACACCAGTGTGTACGGCGGCATTGGTCATGATATTAGCGATAGAATGACTGTACCCTGCTTCAACCGGCGCATTGGGCTGCTTACGGCTGCGCACGCATTCCATCCAGTTGCGTACATGGTTGGAGGTAAGCACATCGCCGCCGGTGTTGGCCGATGCCACAACCTGCTGTGTATTTGCCAGGCTGATTTCGGGCAGCAGGTTGGCTTTCATGCCCATGGCCGCAGCCATTTTTTCTGTAAGCCCACCATTCGGCGATACCTTATTGGTAATCAAGTTCAGTTCTCCACCGTTGGAGTAGTATATTTCGGCGGGGTGTTCATCCCCGTTATGCATGCGTGAGCCAAATGTTACCTGGAAACCGGTTGACGGATCGTCCAACGGGCCATAATCAAAGGCAGCCAAAATAGTGTCCCAGTTACGGCGGCCATCCTTCCACATATAAATACCTCCGTTGGCAACCACGCTGCGCGGATGTTTTAGCCCTGTAAACCAATGTACAGTATCAATCTGGTGGCTCATCCACTGGCCGGCTAAGCCGGATGAATATGGCCAAAACAAACGATACTCCAAATATTTGCGTGGGTCGAAGGCCTCATATGGCCGGTTCATGATGAAACGTTTCCAATCGGTATCTTCCTCTTTTAACTTACTTAGCAATTCGGGCCGGCGCCAGCGGCCTGGCTGGTTAACGTTCCAGGTAAGCTCAACCATGGTAATAGGGCCAAATTTACCCGAGCGGATAAAATCATTGGCAGCGTGGTAATTATCCCCGCTTCTGCGCTGCGATCCTATCTGTACTATTTTTCCGGATTCCTTAACGGCTTTTAATGCTGCGCGGTTATCCTCCATCGTTTCGGCAAAAGGCTTTTCAACATAAGCATCGCAGCCGGCCTTTACCGCCTCAATGGCGTGACGGGCATGCTGAAAATCGGCGGTACTGATGAATACTGCGTCAACCGTTTTGCTATCGTACAACTCCTCGTTGTTTCGGTATGCCTTTACATCATGCTGCATTTTTTCTTTCCAGGTAGCTGCCCCCTCCTCTCGCCGGTATTTCCAGATGTCGGATACGCCAACCACCTCGAAGTTCAGTTCTTTACAGTGGTTCATAAAGCTGGGGATGTGCGAGCTTTTATGCCTGTCGGAGAAGCCGACAACACCAACCCGAACGCGGTCATTAGCACCAATAATGTGTTTGTAGCTTTTGGCGCTCCACGCATTTTTAGTGATCAATACACCTGTCCCGGCTATCGCGGCCTGTTTTATAAACGTACGACGAGAGTTTTCCATACTATTAGGTTTACTTGTTTTTATAGTGTAGATAAAAATTGGTTTAAAACAGCGGCCTGGCACCGCTACCGTCAAATATCGAAGAAATCAGCTAAAAACCAGTATCCAGTTTGTAAGAAGCTTATTACAGAGCGAGACGGTACTTTAAAAATGGCGGGGATTATAGCCAGCCATTCGGAATTTGAAATAAATTTATTATCAAAAAACCTTATATACCTGCCCCGTTTGTGCTCCCAAAACACTTTTAACATAAGCCTGCGCAACCCGCGACATAGTTACCGGGACATGGCCGGGGAAGTACGGAAAATAACCTGGCGAATCTTCTACAACGCCCGGGCTTATGGTGTTTATACGTACACCATTTTCCAGCTCAATAGCAGCTGCTTTTACAAAAGCTTCAAGCGCACCGTTTACCGCACTTAAATTAGATCCTAATACGATGGGATCTTCACTTAAAATACCCGATGTTAAGGTAAAAGAGCCTTTAGGATTAACGAAATGCTGACCAGTTAAAACCAGCTTTACCTGCCCCATCAGTTTGCTATTGATACCTTTCATAAAATCGGCGTACGTCATAGTCGGTAGCGGTCCAAAATGCCCCTGGCCTGTGGTACTTACCAAGGCATCAAACCGACCGGTCTGCTCATAAAATTTTTCGATAGATTCGGGCGAGTTGATATCAACCTGTACGTCGCCGCTTTTGGAACCGGCAGTTATTATTTCATGATTGTTTTTTAAAGCTGCTGTAACGTGCTTGCCAAGTGTGCCACTGGCGCCCACAATGATTATTTTCATGATGATATTGTTTTGAAATGTTAAAGATGACGAATATTTATGGCTGTAAACGATAGTACGATTGTAAAATCTGTCTCATTTTTGCACGTTCTTAAAAAAGAATATATTTACGTTTAAACGTACACCTCCCTATGAAAAAACTGTTACTGCTTACAATTCTTTTAGCACCCGCGATAGTATTTGCCCAAAATGCCGACTCGGCCTGGTTTGTAAATAATTATATCAAAAAAGAAGTGCAAATACCGATGCGCGATGGGATAAAGCTTTTTACATCCGTTTATCAGCCTAAAGACCAGGCCGAAAAGCACCCGATACTGATAACCCGCACGCCGTATTCCTGTGCGCCGTATGGCAAAGATTACCGCGGATACTGGCGAAATTTCATGATCAAATATTGCAAAGAAGGCTATATCATGGTGATCCAGGATATCAGGGGGCGCTGGATGAGCGAAGGAACTTTCGAAGTGGTACGTCCTTTCAATCCCAATAAAAAAACAAGTAAAGATATTGATGAGGCCAGCGATACCTATGATACTATAGACTGGCTTGTTAAAAACCTGGATAACAACAACGGTAAGGTTGGTGTTACCGGGATTTCGTTCCCTGGATTTTATGCAACTGAAGCCGCCTTAAGCGGCCACCCGGCATTGAAGGCCGTTAGCCCGCAGGCACCAGTTACCGATAGATTTTTTGGCGATGACGACCACCATAATGGCGTTTTATTTTTGATGGACGCATTTGATTTTCACGTGGGGTATGGTTTTAGCCAGCCACGCCCCCATCCTACCACATTGCCTGCCAACACGTATCCAATAAATGGCCCTGATAACTATGCCTTGTACTTAAAAATGGGGGCATTACCCAACTTTACCAAAGCATCGGGCGACAGCCTTAAATTCTGGAGCGATATGATGGTTCATCCCAACCTTGATACCTGGTGGAAGGCCCGCGATACGCGCTCGGGGATTAAAAACGTAAAGCCTGCTATGTTGGTTGTGGGTGGATTATTTGATGCCGAGGACGGCTACGGAGCGTGGAATACCTACCAGGCTTTAGTGAAGCAAAGCCCGGCAACCAAAAGCAATTTGGTAGTAGGTCCCTGGTTTCACGGGCAATGGGCAAGCAAAGATGGTACTCATTTAGGCAACATCCAGTTTGGTAGCAAAACCAACGAGTGGTACCAGGAAAACATCGAAATTCCGTTCTTCAATTACTATTTAAAGGGGAAAGGCTCGATAGATACGCTTAGTAAAGCGACTATATTTTTTTCTGGCGAGAATAAATGGCGGAAGTTACCCCAATGGCCACCTGTTGATGCTGTGCCTACGCCGATTTATTTTGAACAAAACGGGAAATTATCTTTTGATAGCCCAACAAATACCAAAAACACCTTTGACAGCTATACAAGCGACCCGGCCAAACCGGTTCCCTATGCCGAAAAGGTGCACGAATACCGCACCCGCGAGTACATGACCGACGACCAGCGTTTTACTGCCCGCCGCACCGATGTTTTAACTTACAGTACCGATACATTAACTAACGACATCACGCTTGGCGGCCCGGTAACTGCCGACCTGATGGTTAGTATTTCAAATACCGACGCCGATTTTGTAGTAAAAATCATAGATATTTTCCCCGATAATACACCAGCCAACCCTGTTACCAAATACCCTATGGGCGGCTATCAAATGCTGGTAAGGGCCGAAATTATGCGCGGCAGGTACCGCAATAGCTTCTCGGCACCCGAAGCATTTGTGCCGGGAATGCCTACACAGGTAAAATTCCTGGTACCGGATGTTGCCCATACTTTTAAACAGGGTCACAAAATAATGATCCAGGTACAAAGCAGCTGGTTTCCATTAGCCGACAGAAATCCGCAGCAATTTGTGGATATTTATCATGCAAAGGACAGCGACTTTGTGAAAGAAACTATCAATGTTTACCATGGTAAATCGAAAATAATTTTGCCGGTGATAAAACCATGATAACGGGGAAAGAAAGACGCCTGCTTATGAATGAGGCTATCAAAACCATAGCTGTACCATTTTTTAGAGAACAAGGATTTAAGGGGTCATTTCCGCATTTCAGAAGAATGAAAGAAGACAGGATAAACCTGATAACTTTTCAATTCAGCCTCAGTTCACCTCGTTTTGTCGTCGAAATCTCAAACTGCTCACCTAAAGGGATAGCAAGACCATGGGGAGAAGTTGTAAAACCTTCAAGTTGTACAGCCCATGATATGTATAAGCGATTAAGGTTAGGTAGCATTAAAAACAAAACAGACCATTGGTTTGATTTTAGCAAAGATATTTTGTGGGGTAATATCTATCGAAAAAAAGCAAAGGAAATAATTAACCTTTGGCAGGAAGCTGAAAATTGGTGGGGTGAAGATCCAGATAACCAGCGAAATGAAATGGTACCTTAAAAAATCAAGCTATTATCTCAGTCGTCAATTCCTTTAAATACTCTGGCACCTGCAACAACCTGCTCCCATACCATGAAAACATTTCGCCATCAACCAAAACAACTTTGGCTTTTGGCAGCAATTGTTTAAACTCATGGATATGTTTTTGTTTGAACGGATATGGCTCGGACGATAAAAACACCACACCGGGATTAGCAGCAACCAACTCATCCGGAGATACTTCAGGATACCGTTGCGATTCGAAAACGTTGGTTAAGCCACACTTTTGCAGCAAGCTATCAATATACGTTTGCCTGCCAGCAACCATATACGGATTTTTCCATATAAAGTAGGCTACGGTAATATTCAAAGAGGGAAAAATACTTGCATCAAAACGGCACCTGATTTCGAGATTTAAAGCGTCGGCCTCCTGTCTCTTACCGGCAATGTCGCCAATACCCTGGATCATGGTTAAGGCGCTCTCCAGGTCATTTATATCACTTATCCAAACAGGGCAAACATCCATCAGCTCTTCAATCTGGCCGCGATCGTTCTCTTCTTTGTTAGCGATAATTAAATCGGGTTGCAGGGATTTTATCAGTTTAATATTTAGTTTCTTGGTGGCCCCTACTTTGGTTATGGCTTTAACTTTTGCGTTCGGGTGAATGCAAAATTTGGTAATACCAACAATCTCAATATCCAAACCTAAATAAAGCAAAAGCTGGGTTTGCGAGGGCACTACAGAAATAATACGTTTTGGTATAGATGGCAGATTAATTACGCGGTTTAACTGATCGCGAAACCCGGCCATGTTAGAAAGCGTTCTTCTCTCCTCTTAAAGCATTCCAAAACGTTAAGAAAACAATCTTCATATCCAACAGGAATGACCAATTCTCGAGGTACCAAACATCCGCCTCAACACGTTCAAGCATAGCCTGAGTTGTTTGGGTTTCGCCCCTTAAGCCATTTATTTGGGCCCATCCTGTAATTCCGGGTTTTAAAAAGTGCCTAACCATAAATGTATCGATAAGCTGCGAATATTGCTGTGTATGGCTAATCATGTGTGGCCGTGGACCTACTACAGACATGTTGCCCAATATCACATTAAAAAACTGCGGAAGTTCATCAAGACTGGTTTTGCGAATAAAAGCCCCTGTTTTGGTGATACGGGAGTCGCCACGGGTGGCCTGCTTCTTATCAGAGTCTTTGTTTACCCGCATACTACGGAACTTATAACATTTAAATGGTTTATTATCCCGTCCCGATCGTTCCTGTACAAAGAATACCGGACCTCGTGATTCAAGTTTGATTAAAATGGCTAGAATAGGAAAAAGCCAGCTGAACACAAAAAGAATAATAAACAGCGAAAACAAAACATCAAACAACCGTTTTATAAAGCGGTTGAGCATGTTCTCCAATGGCTCGGGCCTTACAGATATAACGGGAATATGCCCAAAACTTTGTATAAAAGTTGGTTTTTTTGCATAATCATAATACTCCGGAATAAACTTAAACCTGATGAGGTTTTTATCAGCATCAAGCATTAGCCGCTCTATTGTGGCAGCTTCTGAATTGGGCAGGGTACAAAAAATCTCGTCTACCTTGTTATTTAACACATAGCTGATACAATCATTTGTTCCACCCAAATAAAGGTGCTTATCATTTACAAGTTCCGGATTATCATCAAAAAAACCTACAAGGTTGTAGCCACGCTCGGGGTTTTGTTTAAAAAAACCGTACAAATCGGCACCTATCCTACCACCACCAATAATAATAACCGCACGGGTATCTATCAATGATGCCCTGTCACTTTTGCGTATTGTAAGGAATATCAGCTTCCACAAGCCAAGTAAAAATCCAAATAATGCAAGGGAATAAAACAGGTATTCGCGTGTAATAAAGTATGCTTTTGTACCTATAAGTATAATTATGGTAAAACAAATAAAGCTTACAAACAACAGGTAGGTCTTTATTACCCCACGATATGTTTTGATAGAATCTTTATTCAACACATGTTCATACAAGCCGGTAATATTGGCCGATAATAACCAGATCAAATTAAACACCAAAACAATGGGTAAATATTTCCTGTTGTTTATCCAAAAAATGTATGACCTATCTTCGATAAAGTAAGAAATTACCATGCTCATATTAAGTATAATATAATCAATGGTAAGGTTCACTGCTTTAATAAAAGTAGCGTATCTGTGAATCATGTATTAGAGCTTGTTGAAGTATATAACACTCGCTAAAATTAGCATATTTATTTATAAATAACAATGTGATAATTGAAAGTACAATTGTTTACAAATGTGTTATTGCATAGGTAACAAAATTAAAAATTAAGAAATTCATATCAAATCAAATATAAAACTACCATTGGTTTTTACAACAATCTTATTTCAAAACGCATTATTATAATCTGCCATCAACAATGCTTTTATCCAATACTCCTTTTATATCATAAATTACCGATGAAGAACCTTTTTTTAACTTATCATAATTAAGGCTAAGAAATTCCCTGTGCGATACTGCAACTATAATAGCATCATATCCGCCTTTTAACTCATCAAATGTTTTAAGGGTTTTCACCTTATACTCTAATTCAACCTCAAATGGGTCTGCCCAGGGGTCGTAAATTTCATAGCATGCCTCAAACTCACTTAAAACTTTTACGATATCAATTACCCGGGTATTGCGCACATCAGGGCAGTTTTCTTTAAAAGTAAAACCGAGTACAAGCACATTTGAGTTTTTTACCGGAATATCTTTTTTAACCATCAGCTTAATTACCTCCAGGGCTACATATGTACCCATGCCATCATTTAGCCTGCGGCCAGCCAATATAATCTCGGGATGGTAACCTACCTCCTGGGCTTTTTGGGCAAGGTAGTACGGATCAACACCGGTACAATGGCCGCCAACAAGTCCTGGTTTAAAATTCAGGAAATTCCACTTGGTACCGGCCGCCTCTAAAACAGCATGAGTATCAATACCCATGATCTGAAAAATTTTGGCCAACTCATTTACAAACGCGATATTGATGTCGCGCTGGGAGTTTTCAATCACTTTACAGGCTTCAGCAACTTTTATACTTGGGGCTTTGTGTGTTCCCGCAGTTACAATCATCTGATAAAGTTTATCAATAAAATCGGCAGCTTCGGGCGTTGAGCCCGAGGTGACCTTCAGAATATTAGTTAGGGTATGTACTTTATCCCCGGGATTAATCCGCTCGGGCGAATATCCCGCAAAAAAATCAACATTGAACCGGAGCTTAGATACCCGTTCAAGTATAGGCACACATACCTCTTCGGTTACTCCGGGATAAACCGTTGATTCATAAATCACTACATCGCCAACCTTAAGCACAGACGCAACTGATTCGCTTGCTTTTTTTATCAGGTCGAGATCAGGACGATTGTGCTGATCAGTAGGTGTTGGTACCGAAACTATAAATACATTACAATCAGCTATGTCCCCAACCTCTGAGGTAAATACAAGTTTGCCACTACCACTGCCCGACAAAACCGATTTTAATACTTCTGTATTAGTTTCCAACGTGCGGTCATGGGCGTTATTAAGTTCATCAACCCTTGTTTTTTTTATATCAAATCCTTTTACCCGGAATTTTTTTGCAAACTCAACTGCCAGCGGCAATCCTACGTACCCTAACCCTATTATTGCAATGCGGGCAGTTTCCGGAGCTTTAAATTGTTGCAGAATTTGATTTGACGGATGATCAAACATGTTTAAACAAGGGTAGATATTTGCAAATATATATTATTTTTTGAGTTGGATAAACCACATTACTGACTATAGATCTGGTATACGCCGTTGACCGACCTGTTAGATGCCGAGCCGACGAGTAACGTGGTGATTTTTTTTTCAATCATCAATTGTTCGGCATAACCCGCAAACTCCTCGCCATCAATAATTAGTGGGTTAACTGTCATTATTTCCAAAACACTTAATGTAGATGGATCAGGGTGCTTTAATAAAGCGCGTCGTAAATCGCCGTCGGTAATAATTCCTTTAATATTATCGGCCTGCCCAACAATAACCATTCCTAGTCGCCCCGCCGACATACTGAGCAATAATTCAGTAAACGACGCACCTTCATCTATAATTGGCAATTTATCTGTACGCATAACATCTTTTACCCTAACCAATAGTTTACGGCCAAGGCTGCCGCCGGGATGAAAACGGGCAAAATCATGCTGCTTGAATCCACGCGACTCCATTAATGCAATTGCAAGTGCATCACCCATAACCAGCGCAGCTGTGGTTGACGATGTGGGCGCCAATTCCAGCGGACAAGCCTCACGGGAAATTTTTATATTTAAGTGATGATGACTGTTTTTAGCAACGGTAGAGTTTAAATTGCCGGTAACGCCTATAACCAGGTTATTATTCCATTTTAAAAACGGGATTATGCGCAGCACTTCATCAGTTTCGCCTGAATACGAAATCAGCATAACAGCGTCATTAGTACCAACCATCCCAAGATCGCCATGAAATGCCTCGCCGGGATGCAGGAAAAAGCTTGGTGTACCGGTACTGGCAAGTGTGGCTGCAATTTTTTTTCCTATCAATCCGGATTTACCTATCCCGATAACTACCACCTTACCCGTACAATTCAATACAGCCTCGACGGTTTTAGTAAATTCATCGTCAATTAATTTCGCTACATGTTGCAGCGACTCTATTTCGATAGCAAAAACTCTTTTGGCAATATCCTTCATCGACCAGAATTCTCAGAATTTTAAAATTTACAGAATTGTCTCTTCAGCTTATTTGCGTTTACTTAAAATTCTGTGAATTTTTTAATTCTGCAAATTCTGATTCAAACAATTTACTTAAACCAGCGAACCTATCAAGGCATCCAAATCATGTAGTTTCAGCATATTGGGACCATCGCTCAGGGCATTATCCGGATCGGGGTGGGTTTCAATAAAATAGCCATCGGCGCCAAATGCTTTTGCGGCCAGGGCCATCATCGGCACAAAAGTGCGATCGCCGCCTGTTTTGCCACCTGCTCCGCCCGGCCGTTGTACCGAATGGGTACAATCCATGCAAACGGGATGGCCAAAAGCCTTCATATCATAAATGTTCCTGAAATCAACAGCAAGGTTATTGTAACCATACATATTGCCACGCTCGGTAAGTACTACTTTGGTGTTGCCGGCCTCCAGCACTTTTTGGGCGGGATAAAACATATCAGCGCCCGACAGGAACTGTGCTTTTTTGATATTAACTATTTTACCTGTTTCGGCAGCGGCAACCAAAAGGTCGGTTTGGCGGCATAAGAATGCCGGAATTTGTAGCACATCAACCACTTCGGCAGCAATAGCCGCCTGGAAAGGTTCATGAATATCGGTGATAACAGGCAAGCCAAATTTCTCTTTAACATTTTGAAGCATTTCCATCCCTTTCCCTATCCCAGGGCCACGGTAAGAGTGGATGGATGTACGGTTGGCTTTATCAAAAGATGATTTGAAAATCACTGGCACGTTATATTTTTGGCCAACTTCGGCAACCTTTTCGGCAACGGTGTATAACAACTCCTGGTTTTCCATTACACACGGGCCCAATATAAAAAACGGCTTCTGCCGCATCTGCTCAAATAACATATTATGTAGGTTATGTGGCAAAGATAGTGATAAGCACGAATTTCACGAATGAAACTGTTTAGCGCAAGGTAGAGATATAGAAAAGAAGCAGCAAATTAAAATTCGTGTAATTCGACATAATTGGTGAAATTCGTGTTTATGAATTACTTTGAATTTTACGGCATACCCGAATCATTTAATATTGAACCAGCCAAACTCAAAAAGAAATTTTACGAACTAAGTAAACTATATCATCCCGATTTTTATGCAGGCGAGGATGAAGCAAAACAACAGGAAATACTGGAATTATCTACCCTGAATAACAAAGCCTACCAGGTATTAAATGATCCGGCACGCAGAATGGAATACGTTTTAAAGCTCCATGACCTGGTTTCTGAAGGTGCAAAACCACAATTACCGGCCGATTTTTTGATGGAAATGATGGATATTAATGAAAGATTGATGGAAGTTGACAACAGCACAGAACTGGCATCAATAACGGCAGAAGTACTTGCCTTTGAGGCTGATATTAACGAAAACCTGCACGAACTAACAGCCGATTATACGCAACTTGACCATACTGCACAGGAAGAACGGCGCATAAAAATTGCAAATATTTACTATCGACAAAAATATCTGTTGCGAATTAAAGAGAGTTTAGATACATTTGCAGCCCGCCTGTAAAAGATCGCTGATCAGATTTACAGAGTATGCCCAGCTGGCGGAATTGGTAGACGCGCTGGTCTCAAACACCTGTGGGAAACCGTGCCGGTTCGACTCCGGCGCTGGGTACAAAGCCTTCCTGAGAAATCAGGAGGGCTTTGTTGTTTTTACGCCTGATTTTATCAACTTAAAATCCGCAGGATAAAAAAATAAAAAACTTTAAAATATTTTTGTCGGCTAATCGTCTGCATAAACATGTACGGAACCTTATTGGCATTACACTCACTCACCCGTTGGTTGGTATTGAGTACCCTCCTGTTCGCTATTTTTAGCGCTTATCGTGGCTGGTTGTTACGAAAGCCTTATTTAAAATTCTATAACGTTGTAAGGCACACCACAGCAACAACAGCACATATTCAGTTAATATTAGGCATCTGGCTATACTTCATCAGCCCGGTTGTTGATTACTTTTTGCACCACTTTGGCACTGCAGTACATGAACGCGCCATCCGTTTTTTTGGCATGGAGCATATCACGATGATGTTGATCGGGATAACCCTCATTACCGTTGGCTCGGCCAGAAGCAAACGACAGGTTAGTGACCTGCAAAAATTTAAAACAACGGCTATTTGGTTTACCATAGCCCTGGTGGTAATACTAAGTTCGATACCGTGGTCGTTTTCGCCCCTCATTAGCCGGCCAAATTTCCGGCCATTCTAAAAAAACGATCAATACCATTACCGAATGATATTTACAACGCATGTTAAATACCATTTGGCATCGTAAATAAAAGGTTTCAGCGGGCGGCTTTTCACTATTCATATCTTATTATTGATTTAAACGGGTAGTTTTTTCGGGGCGATGCGCCAAAAAAACAGTTTACCGCTATTATCCCCGTCTTCACCGGCAAGCCGCCCCGGTTTACCTTTTTTGTTTTGCCATCGTTTGGTCATCCATCTACTTTTGTTTAAAATGATTTTAAGTGTCAATCGTCTATACTACTATGGAAAATAACTATTTCATATTGAACCCGGCACCTGCTCCCCCAGACAAAGAGCAGGAGCTTGCCATCCTGTTTCTTGATATCCGGAATTTCACCGGCTTAATGGAAGCACAGTCTGGTAACACCGTTATTCAAATTGTGCGCCGTTTGTTCACCGCCTTTAACCAAATCATCAAGAAATTTGAAGGCAAGGTGGTAGAGATAGCAGGCGACAGCTTATATGCAGTGTTTGGTTTGCAAACCGGGTTGAAAGAATCTGTAAACAATGCTTACCAGGCTGCCAAAGTGATGTTCCAGGCGGTTAGCCTGTACAACGAAGCTTATGACGAGCCTTATTATGGAGGCCCGCTCGAGATTGGCGTCGGCCTGCATGCCGGTAAAGTTTTTGTTGGCGAGTTTGGGCTGGATAACGCTCCGCAATTATCCGTAATGGGCCTCCCCGTAAACGTTGCATCCAGGCTACAGGCCAAAACTAAAGAGTTGAATAACGATTTGATCATTTCAGAGCCTGCATACCAGTTGTTAGCAGGCGACGGAGCTATCGCCCACTATCAAACTGTGCAGTTGCGGGGGATCAGTGGAGGTCAGCAGGTTCGCCTGGCAGGAAAACCATATAGTAACCGTAATCAATCAAACCTGGACTATTTACTGGCTATCTCCGGGTAGCACATAAGTCAGACTGATCAATACGGAACAATTTTGCCGATTTTACAAGAATTGGCCCAACGTGAAAATATCAAATAGTTTATTTCCCATCCTTTCGGACTGATCCCTTTCTTATCTGACTAACCAGGATCAACTCCAAATAAAAACCCCTTAAATCATAAGACTTAAGGGATTTTCGACTCGATTGGTATCGCTTTTGTCGCCCTGCCTATACAAATTTCGAACCTTCCTACATGATTTGAGGTTACTGGCTAATTTGACGTTATAAAAAATGTACCTCATACGGAATTTGGGCCAATTTTGAGAGTACACGGGGCTTAATTTTAATTAGTTTGGTTTACTGGCAGCTAACTATGTATGACAACAATTAGCTTAATTCTATGGATCCTGGTGGTAGCCAGTTTGTAAAAAATGTCGTTTCCGGCAAACTTTTTACCCCTCAAATTACTTTGAGTGGCTGCCCTTGATACTATAGCCTACCAAACCCGGTATAAACTTAAAGAAGCAATGCCTATGATAATTGAAAAAGCTGCATAACCGCCGGATCGCTTAAAATATGACGGGACTTAATTTCGTTATCTTTTTTGGTTTCATAAGGTTGTTGAGTAAATAAGTACAAATATGGATTTGTAATCAGGTAATCTATCTCCCGGTTTTTACTTTCGACAACGGATTCTATAGAGTCAGTGAATTGACGGTAAAATTGTATTGTCTCTGGTGACACTATGCCGTCCAGGATATATCCTTTGGTTTTCTTTTGACAGCGACAAGGGGCCTCAACATTTATTAACCCGCACTTATCCTGCATAAACCTGAATAAATCATCCTTAGCACGTTGCAGTTGCTTCCTGAAATTCTCCGGTGTCACTTCAAGAATCTCGGCTGCTACACTGGATTTCAAATTGAAGATCGCACCAAGTATAAAAACCATGCGTTGTTGCCTGTCCAGGCAAATCAGCGCGCCTGTCAGGCATTTATTGCGTGTCCAATCTATTGCCTTTTCATTGTCCACCTGCTCTTGCGGCGTCATTCCCTCATCGTTATACGCGGTATCCAAAAAATCCCCGTACTCTTCAAAGGATACAACTGATTTTTCTACTTTCTTTCTCTTAGTATCGATGAACTGATTATATACCATGCGGTACAACCAGGTGCGGAAACTGCTGTTACCATTGAACTTGTCTAACTTCGACACCAGCGAAATTAATACTTCCTGTGTGAGGTCAGCGGCTTCATCCCTGTCATTTACAAATTTTAAGGCAAGATTATAGATAAACCGTTGATGACGATTTATCAATTGATTTAGTGAAGCTTTGGAGCCTTCAAAAAACTCCCTGATCAGCGTAAGATCATCTTCCTCTTTATATGATATACTGAAAGGCGTCATAATCAAAATGTAAATTGAATAACTTTTATTATTAATTATTAAAAAAAAATTCGAGCCAAAACATAATTATGTTATTCGAAAATTAAAGATTCATTGGTCTTACAAATATAGACAACACGCTGATTACCGGGCAAGCAAAGCTGTTATAGATAGCCTTGTTAAAGCGTAATATTACATTATAGTTATTTACAAATAGGTTCGCGCGTACAATATGTAAGTATAACTCTCATAGTCAGCTACAAATAGTTCTAAAATTACTTGTACGTTCATTTTATAACCTGCGCTCGGATTCCGCAATTGGCACATCATTAATGCTGGCGAAACGCTTCATCATGAACCCATTTTCATCAAACTCCCAGTTTTCGTTTCCGTAAGCACGATACCATTCACCCTCGACATTATGGTACTCATACTCAAAACGAACTGCTATCCAGTTATCAGTAAATGCCCATAATTCTTTTTTCAATTTATATTGATGTTCAATTGTCCATTTTTGGGTCAGAAATTTTACGATTGCTTCGCGCCCTTTGAAAAATGAGGAGCGGTTTCGCCATTCGCTGTCTATCGTGTAGGCTTTCGAAACCTTTTCCGGATCCCTGGTATTCCAGGCATCTTCTGCCATTTGCACTTTTTGCGTTGCCGATTCGAAATTAAAAGGCGGCAATGGGAGTTTTTGTTCCATTTAAATATGTTTAGTTGGTATCTAAAAGTAAATTGATAAAGTTAATCTTGGGCTATCGAATATCTATGGTAGTAATTGAAGAAAATGTGGTACTATTTAAATGTCAAAACCAGTAAGGCTATTGTCTTACTGGTCAAACACCTGCCCGGTGTTGAAATTTGATTAATTTATTGCTTAGGCCTGATTTAAGAAGTTGTTGGCTTTTTTAGCAAAATCTTCAGGGTATTGGTTTTGCGGTCCGTGGTTTGCGTCAGGATAAACAATCAACTGAGCATTTTCTAAGTGTTCTTTTAACAGAACAGAATTTATTACAGGGCAAAAAATGTCGGCATCCCGATGAACAATCAATGTCGGTTGTTTAATTGATTTGAGGTAATCGAAATTATTCTCGTGTCCTTTACCCCAGCCGAAGATCGCAGCAAGCTGGGCTGGTGCCACTTTACCTGTCAAAGCTGGTTCTTTGCCTACTCGTGTGCGAATGCGTTTCAAATATTCCCCTCCGGCTGCCTTGCTGTTTTTTGTAGGTGTGAAGAAAGCATCGAGCAGCAATTCATCAGCATGTGGATATTTCTTTTGGAGCAGCGCCCACACCTGGGGCGTGTAATCTTCCATACCTTCACCTCCGCTTGGGCCGGTTCCGATCAGGATCAGCCTGCGGATCAGTTGCGGCTGTTGATAGGCCAAACATTGTGCCACCATGCCGCCGATGGAGAAACCCAATAAGTCGATTTTTTTCAAGGTGAGTGCATTAACGAAAGTGTAAGCATCCCTGGCCATTTGCTCAACTGTATTAGGCGTAGTGCCGGTAAAAGAAGCAACGCCGGTATTGTCAAAGATGATTACTTCGCGCTCTTTGGCAATTTTTTCTAACACTGCAGGGTCCCAGTTGTCCATTGTCCCGGTAAGGAAATTGGTGAATACCAATGGCAACCCATTTTTGCGCCCAAAGCGACGGTACGCGAATTTTATGCCGCCTGCTTCAACGAAGCTGGTTGGAGCATTACGTGCAGAATATAAGCCCGATGTGGTTGCTCCCAGAAGTTTGGTTTTAGGCAATATCGATAAGCTCGCTGCTGCGATAGAACCTATTTTTAGAAATTCTTTTCTTTCCATTTTTTTATTTTTTGAATATCAAACGGCCGGGCTGAAATGCCCCTGCCGCTTTTCCAGTTGTTATTTTACCCTTTGACGTAAAATTTAAAAACTGTGACAAAGGGGCAAATATTTAAGAAAATGGAAACTCAAAATTAAAACGGTCAAACAGCATTGCTTATAGTTGGTATGGGCAAAGCAACCGCAACTTTGCTTGCTAACGGCTCGCAAACGCTGTAGCACCCAAATGAAAGTTTTTATAGGCTCCAGACAAAACTTTGTCACAGAATTTAAAAGCTACGTCAAAGGGTAAATTTTAATAAATAAGAACATGAAAAATCAAGATTTAAACGAAAAAGTAGCCCTGGTTATAGGTGGAACCAGTGGTATGGGCAAAGCAACAGCATCATTGCTTGCTGAAAGAGGCGCAAATGTTATTGTAGCCAGTAAAACAAAAGATTCAGTTTTAGCAACAGTAACTGAACTTTCTAACAACCATCCACAAATCAAGGTTGTAGGTAAAGTTGTTGACATTACCAATACTGAAAGTGTAAAGGCGTTCATTGCCGAAATTGAAAAAGAAAGCAAAATTGATTACCTGGTGAACGCATCCGGAATCTTTAGGCCAAAACCATTTTTGGACACAACCCCCGATGAATACGCTGCTTTGCTGGACATCAATACAGGTTTCTACTTCATCTCACAGGCGGTAGCGAAGAAAATGAAAGAAAACGGTGGCGGCGCTATCGTAAACATTGGTTCTTATTGGTCAGAAAATGTTGTAAAGGGCATGCCGACTTCGGCTTACTCGGTAGCCAAAGCAGGTTTGCATGCGTTGACCAAACACCTTGCAGTTGAGTTGGCGCCTGAAAACATTAGAGTAAACGCTATTGCCCCGGGTCTTTTTGTGACCAATGTATTGAACGATGTTGTGGGTGTTGAAAAGGTTGAAGAAACCTACAACAGCCTGTTGGGCCTCAACCCACTCGGTAAAAACGGCAAGCCTGAACAAGCGGCCAGCGCGATTGTATTCCTTTTGTCTGACGAAAGCGCATTCACTACCGGTGCTATTTTAGCAGTAGACGGCGGCATGTCAACAGGTCGCGGTTGATCATAGTTACTGGAATCAGCGTCTTTCGGCTATCTTTTAGTTATGCTGATAACATTGTCTTTACTGAGAAGCCAGAGACAAACTAATATTTCAAAGAAGAGATAAAAGAATTCGAACCGAAACTATATTGATTTACAGTTATTTAATTTTCAATAAATCTTTATTAAAACAAAAAACGCCCTCAGAATAATCTAAGGGCGTTTTTGCATTAGTAGTCGGGATGGCAGGATTCGAACCTGCGGCCTCCACATCCCAAATGTGGCGCGATACCGGGCTACGCTACATCCCGTTCCCGTTGGGGTTGCAAAGGTAATATTATAATTCAATTAATCAAAACTTCTGAAAAAATCATCTGTATGCAGCGACTACAATGCTAAGTTGGTGTTTTAGTAGGGCATTACGGCCAGTGATATACATGGTCAGAATGGGGAAATAATTAATTTGCTGGCCAAATTCATTTACTGACATCAAATCTGGTGTGGCGATAGTTTATAAAAGCAATATCAAACTCATCTCAATCTGTACTGTATCAAAAAAATCACACCTAAGAATTTGCTTTCAAAGCAACCAATTTAATTTAATAGTAAACAATTTAAAAACAACAAACAAAATCTGTAATAAATATGTTACAACAACATCATCTAACTAACTACATTTATTATGAAAAAGATCTGTTTAATATTGTTTGTAACCAGCATTACATGGTGCATTCAAACTGCCGGGGCTCAAACCCAAGACACCACAAACAACAAAGTGGAGATAAAAAAGAAAGTTAAAAAGGGCGCCCACGGTCGTACGGTAACAAAAATCAAGATGGAGGGCTCCGGCACAGCCGGCGCAATAAGCGGCGCAGCCGACGGCGCTGTAACAGGTCATTTACCTGAACCGGCAAAACAAACGCCGGCACCACCACCGCCATCCGTGGTTATAGTGCATGATACAGTTAAAACGCAGGCACCAGCGCCTGCTCCCGCACCAACACCAAAAACAACCGAAGTTACTACAACTACAACAGAAGTAAAGCCAGTTGTTACAACCAGTTCAACTACGCATGTTGTTACACATAAGGCAACTGCTTCAAAAAAGCCCGTACACGTATATCATCGTGTTTATAAAAAAACACCGGTGGCAGCAACAAAAACAACTACTACCACTACGGTGAAAAAAACCGAGTAAAAGCGCCACAACTTGCGGGTAACAAAAGCGGGACTGTTGGTTACAACAATCCCGCTTTTTATTTTAACATGCTATTAGGAGCAAAAAATCGAAAGCGGCAGCTAACATGGTTAAAAAATGTTTTTTTGCCCGGCGACTTTTTTACACAAAAAAACCCTCCGAATTAAAAATTCGGAGGGTTTTAATTTGATCTGGTATCGATTTTGTCGGGATGGCAGGATTCGAACCTGCGGCCTCCACATCCCAAATGTGGCGCGATACCGGGCTACGCTACATCCCGTTCCCGATTGGGTTGGCAAAAGTAGGATTTTTAATCAAGCTGCAAAACTTTTTTTAAATTAAATTTCAGGTAAAATTATAACCCCTTCATTAGCGCACATTTGACGTTAAATATTCTTTTACTTTATATTATTTACTGCTATCGATGATAGTGTTAAGTCAATAGTACTAAATCGTAAGTCTAAAGTTGAAAGTTGAATTTTTCCTTTTTTGGCTTAGGACTGGAGACTTTTGGCTAAAGAATATCCGTCAATTTATCATTAACATGACACTTGTTTGTGACCTGCAAGTCATCAACTACAGCCACACTCCTATCAATTCAGCTTGCTCGATTTATTCATCAATGCGGCAGACACCCCTAAGCAAATTAATATACCAATAACCAGCCCGCCGAAAAGCCTGCCCGAAAAAGCGAACAGGTTACTTGCCATATCAAAATAGTTAATGTAAACAATGCCTGCCAAACAGGCAAACAGGCCACCGATAAGCAAAATCCTAAAACTTTGAAATAGGGCATCAAAAAAACCGATCTCGCCTTGCTTATCATCATCACGGTAGCGTTTCACCCCAAAATAAACACCGCAAAAAGGTATCAGTAATGATAGATATTCAACCGGGCTTACGTGGTTCCCGGTACTATTATACCCAAACGACCGCATGATGAACAACCAGGTACCACTAAGGATACCCAGGATTAAACCTGTTACAAATGCATTTCTCATAATTTAGGGTGGCATATGATAATGCCTGATATAAAAATGCAAATTTTTTTATTGTTTGCCTGCAAATCACGTCTTTTTATTAGCGGTAATTTACCATCATATTTGTAAACCACTGATCAACCCCATCCCAAATTAAACGGTGCCGAACGCCCCCCCTCCCAAAAGTAAGTCAATAAAAAAGCCGCTAAATTTTAGCGGCCCATATTTTTCTGTCTTGACTCTCAATTCTTGACTCTCAGTTCTTGTTTCTTCTTCCCCGTTCTTTCACTATCAAACTCAGCTCTCGGCTCATTTGGCCGGCAATGGCGGTATTTTCCTGTGCGCGGCGGAACAAGTATGGCAGCACGGCTTTTATTGGCCCATAGGGCACGTATTTGGCCACATTGTACTGCGCATCCGCCAGGTTAAAACTCAGGTTATCACTCATGCCCAGTAATTGCGAAAAATATACGTGCGGGTGCTTATGGTCTATACCCTTGGTATCCAAAAGCTCGGCCAGCAGGCGGCAGCTCTCCTCGTTGTGGGTTCCGGCTATAAAGGCAATTTCGTTGATATGGCTGGTACAATAATCCAATGCCGAGTCATAATCCAGGTCTGTTGATTTTTTATCAGGCTGAATTGGCGAATCGTAACCCATTTCCAGGGCACGCTTACGCTCTTTTTCCATGTAAGCACCGCGCACAATTTTGGCTCCTAATATAAAACCCTCGCCTTTAGCAATCTCGTGATCGTTTAATATCGATGCCAGTTTATCGTGGCGGTACATTTGGTAGGTATTGTAAACAATGGGCTGCTTGGTGTTAAACTGCGTCATCATGGTTAAAGCCAGCAGGTCAATAGTTTCCTGTATCCAGCTTTCTTCGGCATCAATCATCACGGGCACGTTGCTTTTATGGGCTTTATCGCAAATAGCCAATACCCGGCTTTGCACCCTTTGCCATTCGCTTTCTTCATCGGGCGTAAGTGGCAGGCGGGCGTCCAGCTTCTCTAACAAAGCAAAACGGCCAACTCCGGTTATCTTAAACACGGTTAATGGTATGGCTTTATCTTTTGAGGCCCGCACTATCGTGCGGATAATCTCGTCCCTGGTACTATTAAAAACGGCCTCATCGTCCTCGCCTTCTATCGAATAATCTAAAATAGTACCTACGCCACCGCTATATAGGTTTTTGATGGTATTATCACACCCGGCAATGGTTTCGCCGCCGCAAAAGTGTTTAAATATGGTAGCCTTGATGATGCCTTTAATCGGCAGGCCTATTTTAATGGCAAAGTTGGTTACCGGGGGGCCTATTTTCACCAAAAAATTAACATTGATGATCCTGAATAACCAATAAGCGCGGCTAAGATCTGCGTTAGATGAATGACGAAAAGCTATTTCTGTATTTTCAAAAGAGGGCTTACCGTGTTTGGATGTATTATTAGTTTCGTTAGAAAGCATGCGCAAAATTATAAAAATGATAACTCATTATTCCATGAATAGTTTATTTTTGCCCACCATGATTGAATTTAAGTTAAACGGCGACTTTATCCCGATGATACAACTACTAAAAGCAGCCGGCCTGGTACCCACCGGAGGCGAGGCGCAAATAGTTGTAAGTGAGGGCGAAGTAAGTTATAACGGACAGGTTGATTACCGCAAACGCCTTAAAGTAAAACGAGGAGACCTGGTTGAATTCAGAGGAAATAAAATCATGGTTATTTAAATTATGGACACCATTCAGAGCGATAATTACCCCATTTTTTTTGAAAATAGTATTGATGAGCTGGCCAATTTTGTAAAACAAGGCCACTATTCCCGTTTTTTTATTTTAACCGACGAAAATACCGCCCAACATTGCCTGCCCCTTGTAAAAAGCAAGATAGAAGACCAGGACAATTTTGACATCATTGAAATAAACGCCGGCGAAGAAAGTAAGGACATTGATTTTTGCATCGGCATCTGGAAAATGCTGATTGATTTTGGTGCCGACCGCAAAAGCCTGCTTATTAACCTTGGCGGCGGCGTTATCAGCGATCTGGGCGGTTTTGCTGCATCAACATTTAAACGCGGGATTGATTTTGTACACGTGCCTACTACCCTATTATCGCAGGTGGATGCATCAGTAGGCGGTAAAACCGGCATCGATATCGATAGCATTAAAAATATCATAGGTACCTTTACACAACCCAAAGCTGTATTTATTGAATTGGGCTTTTTAGATACCCTGCCTCCAAGACAGATCCTATCCGGCCTGGCCGAAATGTTAAAACACGGGCTTATCCAGGACGCCGATTACTGGAACCAATTAAAAAACAGCGATTTGAGCAAACCATCTGCCGAACTGGTACACCGGTCTGTAGCCATAAAAAATAAAATTACCGTGGAGGACCCGCATGAAAAAGGGATCCGCAAGGCTTTGAACTTTGGTCACACCGTTGGCCACGCGGTTGAAACCTATTCGTTGATCAACGATAAAGATCATTTATCGCATGGCGAAGCTATTGCCATAGGCATGATCTGCGAATCGTACCTGGCCCACAAAAAAACAGGCCTGCCTGCCGAAGAACTAAAGGAGATAACAGATACACTGAATAACCTGTATCCGCGTTATACCATTAAACAATCAAGCTTCGAAACGTTGTTTGAATTCATGAAAAAGGACAAGAAGAACCAAAGCGGAAATATAAATTGCACCCTGCTGACCAACATTGGTCAATGTAATATTGATAATATCTGCACAGAAGCCGAACTTTGCGATAGTTTATTGTATTATATTAACATGTAGATGCAGCACTTAGATAAAACGGAAATAAGCGCCATTGTAATACTTTGCCTTTTAGTTATTTTAACCCTTGTAGAAATGGGTTTAAGTTATTGGGAAGACAGGCATTATTACGAAACACGCGATACTTTTACCAACGTTTATCTCACCTCGCTTGCCGTTGTAACCAACCTGGTAGTAAAAGGAAGCACATTTATTATCCTGAGTTTTACTTACAGGTACCGGCTGTTTCAAATCCATAACGTTTGGCTATATTGGTTTGTACTGATTGTTGCGCAGGATTTTTTGTATTGGCTGCTGCATTATATTGGCCATTATTGCCGCGTTTTTTGGGCTATACACGTAACCCATCATTCGTCAGAACATTTCAACTTCACTACCGGTTTCCGGTCAACTGTGTTTGAGCCATTGTACAGGGTATTTTTTTACTTACCACTCGCGCTGTTTGGCTTTAGCGCTTTAGATATTTTGTATGCCTACCTGGTTACCCAGTTTTATGGCAACCTGGTACATACGCAATATAAAATTCCGCTGCCAAAATGGTATGGGTGGATTTTTGTAACACCAGCACATCACCGCGTGCACCATGCATCAAACATCCCCTACCTTGACAAAAACATGGGCATGGTGTTAATTTTATGGGATAGGATGTTTGGCACCTTCCGCGACGAGGATTTGCCCGAGCCTGTTAAATACGGCATTACCAAACAACCTGGTGATATGGGGCCGGTAAATGTTATATTTCACGAGTGGAAGGCGTTGATACACGATGTTAAACACGCGCCGGGCATTAAAAACAAGCTTGGTTATTTATTTAACCCACCGGGATGGAGCCACGATGGTAGCACACAAACTGCAAGGGTAATGCAGCGGGAATATGAAATTCAGCATATTTCGCCCCTCATCGAGCAAAAACAAACCGCTTAATTTTATTGCAAACCGCATAAGTATCGATGCTATATTTTATATTTGAATTAGAAGCAAACAAGCATCGCCTTATATAACCTATGCCGCAACTTATATCCAAACTACAACATAACACTTACGAAAAAGGCGAATTCTCTGACGAACAGCCAAGAAATTTGGATGAAACAATTCAACTGATAAAAAACTTTCCCTGGGATTTGGAGCGCCCTTTAACTGATATTCAATTAACCGGCCCATCGGTTACTATACAGGACGATGATATTAACTATCTAAAACTGGGGCTTTATTTCGGCGGGAAATTTTGTGTTTATTACCTTGACAGGGATAATCATTTATATGAATACCACGCTGCTGATATTGAGGCCGCGGAAAAACTTGTTGCCGATTTTTTTGATAAAACCCTTGACCTAAGCGTTTTCGAGAAGCATTTTTTTAACATCGGCAACCAGCCCCATTTCATCACCAATAACTTTATATATAAAGTAAAACCTTCACGGGTATTTATGCTGATTGCATTGTTATTGGTCTATATTGGATTATTTATCAGCTTTGCTGCCAGCATTCCCAGTGACACCCCTTTTATACTTTATCCCTGCTTTCTTATTTTAATCATCGGAGGATTTATACTTTACACCGTGTTTCTCGCTATTCAAAACCGCAGTTTGTACCTTCAAATTTCAAGGGGCAACAATTTGTTTTATTTTGGAAAAGACGAGCAAAATATATCGGCCTATGAAAAACTGAATATCGAAAACATCGTCATTTATGAAAACAATGATCGCCGTGGCTTTCGCCTTGACTTTAATAAGAAAATCGAGGTTAAATTTCAGAACGGTGATTGCCTGATAATCCCCAATATATTGATTAGCAGTTACGATTTTTTATCGAAATTTCCGAATAAGTTAGGGATACCTGTTATTTACAGCAGCAACAGACTATTTAAAAGTAGGTAAAATCCTTTTTTACAATATAAAA